>JAEEGJ010009682.1_pt1 | contig 25602 bp, 18 predicted proteins | sample 8958761 | NCBI WGS metagenome assembly JAEEGJ01 (sample SAMN16246546, study PRJNA631951) | gut metagenome | biome: gut microbiome; feature: rumen; material: RS-attached | host: Bos | place: Iran: Karaj | collected 2018-10 | reverse complement strand
AATTATTCGAATAATTATGCAACCCTCTCACATTGAACACATTGGAATCGCCGTCACAAGCTTGGACGAGTCCATTCCTTTCTTTGAAAAATTGCTTGGCACCAAGTGCTACGCCATCGAAGAAGTCGCCGACCAGAAAGTGAAGACCGCTTTCTTGCGCTGCGGCCAGACCAAAATCGAGCTTTTGGAGCCCACTTCGCCTGAAAGCACCATCGCCACCTTCATTGAGAAGAACAACGGTCGCGGTGGTATGCACCACATTGCTTTCTGCGTGGAGAACATCGAAGGCCACCTCGAAGAAGCCAAGGAACTGGGCATCCGCCTCATCGACCAAGCCCCGCGCAAGGGCGCCGAAGGCCTGAGCATCGCCTTCCTGCACCCGAAATCCACCTTTGGCGTGCTGACCGAACTTTGCGAAGACAAGAACAAGTAATAATCAAACAATATAATCATGTTAATTGAACAGAAAATCCAGGAATTGTTGGAGAAGCGCAACGAGGCCCGTCTTGGTGGCGGCCAGAAGCGTATCGACTCCCAACATGCCAAAGGTAAGATGACTGCCCGCGAACGCATCGCCCTCCTGCTCGACGAAGGCAGCTTCGAAGAGACTGACATGTTCGTGACCCATCGCACCGTCGATTTCGGTCTCGACAAGCAACAGTACCTCGGCGACGGCGTCGTCACCGGTCACGGCACCATCGACGGCCGCGTCGTCTACGTCTACGCTCAGGACTTCACCGTGTTTGGCGGTGCTTTGAGTGAGACCATGTCCCTCAAGATCTGCAAGGTGATGGACCAAGCCATGAAAGTTGGCGCTCCCGTCATCGGCATCTGCGACTCGGGCGGTGCCCGTATCCAGGAAGGCTCACGTTCCCTCGCCGGCTACGCTGAGATCTTCCAGCGCAACATCAACGCTTCGGGTGTCATCCCGCAGATTTCTGCCATCTTCGGTCCCTGCGCCGGCGGTGCCGTGTATTCTCCCGCCCTCACCGACTTCATCATCATGACCAATGTGGGTAGCTACATGTTCCTCACTGGCCCGAAAGTCGTGAAGACCGTCATCGGCGAGGATGTCTCGACCGACGACCTCGGTGGTGCCCGCATCCACAGCCAGAAGTCGGGCGTGGCCCACTTCGCTGCCGAGACCGAGGAGGAAGGTCTTGCCATCATCCGCCGACTCATCTCCTTCATCCCGCAGAACAATATGGAGAACGCCCCGCTCGTGGAATGCAACGACCCCATCGACCGTATGGAGGATGCCTTGAACCAGATCATCCCCGACAACCCGAACAAGCCTTACAACGTTGGCGACATCATCAACGCCATCGTCGACAACGGCGACTTCCTCGAGATCCACAAGAACTACGCCAAGAACATCATCGTCGGCTTCGCCCGCTTCGATGGCATGTCGGTCGGTATCGTGGCCAACAACCCAGCCTTCTTCGCTGGTGTGTTGGACTGCGACGCCTCGCGTAAGGGCGCCCGTTTCGTCCGCTTCTGCGACGCCTTCAATATTCCGATCGTGACTTTGGTCGACGTCCCCGGCTTCTTGCCTGGCACGGGTCAAGAGTACAACGGCATCATCGTCCACGGTGCCAAGTTGCTCTATGCCTATGGCGAATCCACTGTGCCGAAGGTCACCGTCACCCTGCGTAAGTCATACGGTGGCTCTCACCTCGTGATGGGCTGCAAGCAGCTGCGCAACGACGTCAACTACGCTTGGCCGACCGCTGAGATTGCCGTGATGGGTGCCAGCGGTGCCGTTGAGGTGCTCGATGGCAAGAAGATTGCTGAAATCGAGAACCCCGAAGAGCGCGCCGAGTTCGTTGCCAAGAAGGTGGATGAATACACCAAGAAGTTCGCCAACCCGTACGAGGCTGCCAAGTTCGGTTACATCGACGATGTGATCGAGCCGCGCAATACCCGTTTCCGTGTCATCCGTGCCCTGCGCACGCTTGAGACGAAGCGCCTCGCCAACCCCGAGAAGAAACATTCGAACATCCCGCTGTAACCGTAAATCCTTGAAACGATGAACCTGTTACAAATATCATTACTGTTGGCTCACGAAGATTGGGTCTACACCAAAGGCTGGATTGTCACCATCGCTGGTTTCCTCATCGTCATCATCGCCCTCTTCATCCTCTCGGCCATCTTTCGTGGCGTGGCTGCCTATTTCAAGAAGCAGGATGCCAAGAAGAACGAGGTGAAGGAGATCAAGCCTGTGACGGTGAAGCCTACGACCAAGCTGGCCGAGGGCGAGATTCCTGCCGAGGTGCAAGCCGCCATCGGTATGGCGCTCTACCTCTCGACCAACCTTCACGATGAAGAGAGCAACGTGATCACCATCGACAGAAGGGTGACTTCATGGAACGACAAAAATTACGGAGTTAGACACTGGAAACGTTAAATCGAACAATCATGAAAAAATTCAAATTCACCATTAGTGGTAAACCATACGAAGTAGAAGTCCAGAACATTGAAGGCAACATCGCCACAGTCAATGTGAATGGCACTGAATATCAAGTGGAGATGGAAGAGCAAGCCGCTCCGGTGATCGCTCCCGTGGCCCGTCCGGCCGCCAAGCCCGCCGCCAGCGCTCCTGCCCAGAGTGCCGCTCCGAAACCGGCCGCTGCCGCAGGTGGCGCCGGCTACAAGATGGCCGCTCCGCTTCCTGGAACCATCATGCAGATCTTCGTCAAGCAAGGCGACGCCGTGAAGAAGGGCGACAAGCTGCTCATGTACGAAGCCATGAAGATGGAAAACAACCTGCTGGCCGAAGCTGACGGTACCATCACCGCCATCAACTGCCGTCAGGGCGACAACGTGCTTCAAGGTGATACTTTAATCGTAATCGGATAAGGTCATGTTAGGCAAGAAGAGTATTTACAGAAGACCTGCGGTCATACTCGGCTCGTTGGTGCTCCTGATGCTGCTGAACCTCGCGGTCGTCAACAACCCGATGTTCGCCACCAAGGTCGCCGACCTGGGTAAAACCGAGCAAGTGAGCGAGATGACCCCAGAGGAAAGCAACGCCCAGCTGGCTGAGATGGCTGACGCGATTGTCGCGGAACAGCAAAAGTCGGCCGAATTGGGTCAACAGATTGAAAGTCTCAACCAACGCGTGACCACGCTGGAAGGTAAGAACGCCAAGCATCATGTGGCCGCCAAGGAAGAAGTTAAGGAAATGTCCACCAAAGACCGTCTGAAAGAAGGTCTGCACAACTTCTGGCTGCTTACGGGCTTCCGCAACTGCAAGCTCGGCAACATCATCATGATTCTGGTGGGTATCCTCTTCATCTTTCTGGCCATCCGCTTCGAGTTTGAACCCATGCTACTCATCCCGATTGGCACGGGTATCATCGTAGGTAACATCCCGTTCTTCCAAGGCTTCGGCGTAACCTTCGCCGATGCCATGGCCAATTTGCAAGCGCTAGATCCAGCCACACTCAATTTCGATTTGGACACGGCTAAGGCCCTATTGGTGGCTGTCTTTGGTGACAACCCAGGCGACAAGCACATGGTGCTGAGCGAAGCCATCAAGCAGGTCGAGCATCTGAACATGGCTGATTATGGCTTGGTCAACAACGACATCGAAGGTGTGAAAGGCTTGATGACAAGCGTGTTCCAAAGCGGTGAACTGAACCTCCAGACCGGTCTTTACCAGAAAGGCAGTGTGCTGAACTACCTGTACTTCGGTGTTACCTCTGGTGTGTATCCGCCCTTGATCTTCTTGGGCATCGGCGCCATGACCGACTTCTCGTCGCTCATCGCCAACCCGAAACTGATGATCCTTGGTGCCGCCGCCCAGTTGGGTGTGTTCATCACCTTCATCGGAGCCTTGTATCTCGGCTTCAACCTGCGTGAGGCTGGCGCTATCGGTATCATCGGTGGTGCCGACGGTCCTACCGCCATCTTCCTGTCCTCGCGTTTGGCCAACGGTATGAACGGCACGCGCAACCTCATCGGACCTATCGCCATCGCAGCTTATTCCTACATGGCTTTGGTGCCCGTGATTCAGCCGCCTATCATCCGTTTGCTGACCACCAAGGAAGAACGCCTCATCAAGATGGGTGCCCCGCGTATGGTTAACAAGACTGAAAAGATCATGTTCCCCATCGTCGGCCTCATCCTGACCACCTTCATCAGCCCCACGGCTCTGCCGCTGTTGGGTATGCTGTTCTTCGGTAATATTATCAAGGAGTCGGGCGTTGTAAAGCGTTTGCAGAACACCGCCTCCAACCCGTTGATTGACATCGTCACCATCGTCTTGGGTCTTACTGTGGGTGCCTCAACGCAGGCCTCCGTGTTCTTGACCATGAGTTCCATCGAAATCTTTGTCCTCGGTGCTGCTTCGTTCTGCGTGGCTACCGCTGGCGGTCTGCTCGGTGCCAAGTTGATGAACCTCTTCTTGAAGGAGAAGATCAACCCGATGATCGGTGCCGCTGGCGTTTCGGCAGTGCCGGATAGCGCCCGTGTCGTCGAAGTGGAAGGTCAGAAGTACGACCCGTCGAACCACCTGCTCATGCATGCCATGGCCCCCAACGTCTCCGGCGTTATCGGCTCGGCAGTGGCAGCTGGTGTGATGATGTCGTTCCTGATGATGTAATTACACCTTAATATTAATATCCAAAGCCCGCCTCAATCGAGGCGGGCTTTGATTTAAATCTAATAGTTATTGTTTTGTCGTAACGATATGCGTCGCTTTCTTGCTTTCATTTTCCTTTCTTTATTGTCATTCCATCTCTTGGGCGATGACGGTATCCCTAACCCTCGTTTGTTTCTAAAGGGTGTGTTTTTCCCTGTCGTTGAGACCCCTGCCGTTTTCACAAGCACTGTCGACGGCAAGGACTTTTTTGTTTTCATCGAGTACAGTGATAGTCTGACCATGAAGGGACATTATATGGCATGGGAAGAGACGATGACGGACACCCTTCCTTTCAAGTTGGAAGCCAAGGGGCGAAAAGCCATCCTTTATTACGAAAACCAAAAGGAAGTCTTCCGTCCTCGCATCAAGTCGATGGATAGTCAGCATGCTAATGGCTATGCCCGTTTGAGCTTGTTTGGCACAGCGCGTTTTCAGTTTGACATACACGAAACTCCCGACTTTCACGATTTTGAGAACAAGCGCTATCAAGACACTTTGTTTGAAGTGGAGGAGATCGATGACCTTACGTATGCCCATGTACCAGGGTTTTGGTCGGAAATGGGTGACGAAACCGATGTTACAGGCAAGATTTTCCGAATGACGGATGCCATAAGCGAAGTCCCGCTGGATCTCCATCTTGACATTTTCCGACCTCAAAACGACACGTTGAAGAAACATCCTTTGGTCATGTTAATTCACGGAGGAGCTTTTTATTTCGGGTCGAAAGACGATGCATCCATCACCCGATGGTGCCGGCATCTTGCGTCGTTGGGTTATGTGACGGCCTCTATCGACTACCGCATAGGTTTCCTGCCCTCTATGGCCAGTATCGGGCGGGCGGGTTACCGTGCCGTGCAAGATGCCCATGCGGCCATGCGCTATTTGGTTTCACATCAGCAAGACTATTGTATTGACACTTCCATGATTTTCGTGGGTGGTGCCAGCGCAGGAGCCATCACCGCGCTCAACCTCGCCTTTATGACCAATGAGGCCCGTCCTGAATACACTCATAGTGATTTCTTTCGTCCCGATCTGGGCAGCATCGATACCTGTGGCAACAATATTAGGACCCATTTCAGAATTAGGGGCATTATCGATATGTGGGGCGCCATGCCCGATACAACCCTTCTCCATAGAAGCAACATCCCGATGTTGGCCTTCCATGGTGATGCCGACAACATTGTCCCTTACGACTACGACTATCCTTTCGGCATTGCCGGTCCGTTGAAGACGCTGTTGGTCGAGCCGATGTTTGGATCGTCGTGCATTGTCGACCGCGCTCTCAAGTTGGGATACAATGCTCAACTGGTCACGTTTCGTGGTTACAAACACTCACCTCATGTAGACCCCAGCACGAAAGCCCTTAACGACAATTTCTTCATCATCCAAGATAAGATGTCGGACTTCTTCTACGACCTTGTTGTCTCTCAAAAGCCCGAAATCGTTGAAGAAACCGACCGTTATTATGTAAGGCCCTATCCTTTGGAGACCAGCTGGCAGGTCGAAGGCGGCGTCATCCTCTCTTCTGAAAGCAACACTGTGAAAGTGGTATGGATAAAAAACGCGCCTCAACATAGTCTTACGGTATCGGTACTGATGCCATACGGCGTAGGCCTTACCGAAAAAACAGTTTACTGATGTTTTTGTGTGTCCTCATTCTATGATAAAAAAGTACAAACCGAAAAAGATATCTTCGTTTTTTGTACTTTTGCACATTGTTTCATGAAAACTTGAAGAATAGATAACCAATAACATTAACCTTAATTATTTCAATCATGAAAAAAGTAGTATTAATCGCGGTGCTGTTCTCAATGGTGACCCTCAGCGCCAAAGCACAATGGTTCGATTTCTCACAAAACACGTACGATGCCACCGTCGGTGTTAACCTCGGTATGGTGGGCTATCACATGGGCAATAGCCAAGCTGAAAAGAATCTGGCTGGTTTTGGTTTTGGCGTAAGCGCTTCTTTGGTGGGTTTTTATGCCGATTTTATCTATCAAAATCCCGAACATCGTTGGGACCGCAAGGTGACCCAAGCACAGTATGATGACCATACGGCTCTTGCTATCAATGTGGGTTATAAAGTCCCGGTGTTGCCTTGGCTGAATATCATCCCGTTGATTGGCTACAGCAATGAAACCACAGGTAAGACCCTCGGTAACTCCATCGGCGTGGATACTGAGAGCCATTCCATCTACCACGACTACAATGTCGAGCACAGATACAATCACTTCAATTATGGCGTCGGCCTTTCGGTGAAGCCTATCAAATGGCTCGAAATTGGCGGTGTTTGCTCAGCCAGCGCCATCTACGGCAATGTTTCTGTTAACCTTATGAAATTCAAGGATTAAAACATCTTGTTTGACTTTAAAATAGAAGAGGTTGCCAAAAGCAGCCTCTTTTTTTTGTTCCCTTTTTTCAAAAATCCTTATTTTTGTTGTCCGTAATTGTACATACACATGAAAAAAGCCTTATTATTTTCCTTTTTTATGTCGGCATTGATGATGTTACATGCCCAATATGACACAAGTAAGATACATATTTCTAACGACACCATCCGTCCGCCCCGCTTAAAGGTTGGTGTGGTGTTAGGTGGCGGTGGAGCCAAAGGTGCCTCCCATATAGGCGTACTTAAATACATTGAAGAGATGGGCATCCCTGTTGACTATGTGGCCGGCACAAGCATGGGCTCCATTATTGGTGGCTTTTATGCCTTGGGTTATACCCCAGAGGAGCTCACCCAACTTATTTCAGAAATGAAGTGGTCGGAGTATATCGGCAATAGGATAGACCGCCCTATGTTGTCGGAAGAGATGAGGCTGCGCAATAGCACTATGGTTATGCAAGTGCCTTTCAGCCTCGAAAGTCTTTTGGACAATAGGAAGAATGCTAGTTTTATTAGCCAGTTGCCAAGCGCTTATGTCAACAATAGTTCACTTGTGAATCTGTTCAACGACTTATGTATCGGCTATCAGGAGGAGATGGACTTCAACGACTTGCCCATACCTTTCGCTTGTGTGGCCACCGACATGATTACAGGCAAAGAGGTAGTGCTGCGTAACGGTAGCATCTCGACAGCAATGCGCGCCAGTATGGCCATCCCAGGCGTGTTCTCGCCTGTTACGATAGGCGACAAGGTGTTGGTTGACGGCGGTTTGGTTAATAATTTCCCGGCCGATGTGCTTCGTGATATGGGGGCCGACATTATTATCGGTGTGGAGGTCACCTCCACCAAAACAGTCACTGCTGATGATTTGAAATCGTTACCCCAGGTGTTTGCCCGTCTGCTCATCACCAGCACGAGTGCAAAGAGGCAAGAAAACCGAGCCATGTGCGATGTCCATATCGTTCCCGACATCAGCGGCTTCGGCATGCTCAGTTTCACGCCTGATGCTATAGACACATTAGTGGGAAGAGGCTATAAAAAAGCGAATGAATTCCATGACCAACTATTGGCTATCAAAGAGGCGGTGGATGCCTCGGCAGGTCACCCTGTCAGCAAGACGCTTCGCGCCCCTCATGCCAAAAACTTGACCAACGATTCGGTTCTCCTCCGCTCCATCGTCGTCAATAATGTGAGTAATCATGATAGCCGCTGGCTTATCCGTAAAGGAGAATTGGCCGTCGGAAACAGCTATACGAAAGACGACATCGAACGCGCCATGAATATCTATCGCGGCACAGGCTGTTATGATGAAATCACTTATCAAATCAAGGAATGCGATTCTGTTCACTGGGACAGCAAGTTGTCTGAAGCCTATGACCTGAGCATTAATATGAAACCTGCCCAGCCGCATGTCTTTGGCCTGGGTATACGCTACGATACAGAGGAAGGCGCGGCGATATTACTCAATATCGGATTGAATGAGAAGAGGTTTAATGGCTCGAAACTCAATTTCAGCACGAAACTGAGTTACAATCCGCGTATCAATCTTACCTATACCTATTCAAGGTCATCGTTGGCCAACTTCAATCTGTCTTTCGACTATAGGAATGAGCATTTCCGTTCTAGAGGTTTTCATAATAAGTACGTCAACTTGCATTATCAACAAATGAAAGCCAATGCCTACATTTCTGAGTTCCACCTGCTCAATTTCAGCACTAGCGCAGGAGTGTCATACATCAATACGACATTCGACAAATCATCCTTTGATGGTAATAATGCTTTTGACTCTGTTTATTATGCGAACAATACCATGTTGGCGCCATTTGTCAAGTTTCAGTATGACAATTTGGATGACGCCTATTTTGCCAACCATGGCATCTTGACCAACTTGGGCACGCATTTCTATTACATGCCATCCACCAATGATAAGTATTTCGACTTCAGCTATGCTTTCCAATATTATTTCACTCCAGGTGACGGACGATTTACCTTCATACCACAAGTGTATGGCCGTTTTGTGACACACATCAAACCTTCCTATGCCCTTGTTGGATACTATAATATTAGGAATACTTGCGGTGGGGAGATTGCCGGCCGCCACTTTGAAAACCAAATGCCTTTTATCGGCCTGACCAGCGTTGAAGATGCTTCTGTTGATTTGACGCAAAACGCAAGTATTTTCCGTTGTGATTTGCGTTATAACTTCTATGGCAAGCATTACCTGACGGCGATGTATAATGTCTCAATGCCGTGGGGACTGTTGGGTACCGGTGGGATGGCTTTTTCCGATATAATTCATTTCATGGCACAAGGTGCAGGGTTGAGGTATTCCTATAACAGTTTCCTGGGACCGGTTTCATTGACCGCTCATTGGTTCAACAGCGACGAGAATAACCATTTTGGAGCCTATTTCTCATTCGGTTACACTTTCTGAGACACCGTTTGCTAACATAAACTGACGGATTTCATTGGCATGCCGACCTCGCATAATGACGTGGTGGTTGCCGATGGAATGTTGCAGCAGATAAGGCTTCAGGTTTACAATGAGCGTGATTTGCGTGCGGCAGAAATGGTTACTGTATGGGGCCTCGATGGACTTCGCTTCGGTAACGAAATAACGGTCCAGTTTCGGGCCGCCCCATTTAAGTAATGTATAGTCGGTCAGAGGCAACAAGCCTTGGATAGCCACACCAATACCCGACTCGAAATGCGACCGGACAATGGTCTCATCACACATTGTCAGCGGGATGGTGCAATGCGCCAACATGGAGGTATCATCAGTAAGTTGCGAAGGATTGGCCATGAAGGCCGCCTCGCCACATAAACGTTTGGCTAGATACATGCTCATCAGCGTTTGCATGTCGCCCTCGCAGCCCGCCACAATGCCCTCATCATTGAGCAGAGCCAAGGCCAAACAACTTGTCGTGCCACAGGCTTTCACGATGTCGAAGCAACGGATGGTCATGGCATCCAAACGCTCTTCTTGGCAGATGCGTTTGATGGCCACATAGGCCTTTGCGGCTTCCAGCATGTCGGCATCCGAAGGCTCCACAACACCTTTGGCGCGTTTCACCATGGCCTGTGCCACCTCCTCGGCCTCGGTTTGCGGAATGTTTTTGATGCCGTCGATGAGGCGTTGCAGGTCGATGTCGATAGTTTCGATGCCGTAGCGTTGGCGTAGATAATCGCGGTCCACGCCGCTGGCAATCAGCCAATCGGAGGGTTGACCGAACAACCCGATTCGTCCCTGTAGAGACGCGACATGGCACGTCTCTACCACGGCCGATATAATTTCATCATTCGTCCCATGCAAAATCTTTCCTTCCACCCCGATATTGCCCAGATAGGTCAGTATTTCCAATGAGGCAGCCAACGAATTATTACGCCCATCGGCAATCATCATGACGTTTTTTTGGCGCGTTGGACCACACATCGTTTCAACGTCGATGGCCGACCAGATGCGTTTGAACAGGTTTTCCACGCCACCCGTGGCGATCATAAAGGCATCGGGTAACGATTGTAGAGACGCGCCATGGCACGTCTCTACCGATTCGTCACCGATGATGTTGATTTCCGCATTACATTCGTTTTCCAGCCTTTGAATCAATTCGGCATATTCATTTCTGACGAATTCATCCGTCTGGAACGAGGAACGAAGGATGGTTATTCTCATGGGGTATAGGTCTTAATTCCCCTTGTCCTCATTGCGGGCTTGCCCCGCCATCCCTCGTGCTTTTGGATGACGATTCTGCACGAGGGATGGCGGATGTTCCTCCGCCATGAGGACAAGAGGCGTAAGGGTGTCTATTCTGGTTTAATGTCTCACCACAAATCGCAGTGTTGTTTCACCGGCCTTAACCACATACACACCGTTCTCATAGCCTGTCGTGTTGATACGGAGTTCGCTGCCGTTGGCCTCGAATTCGTCCACCTTCTGACCGAGGGCGTTATAGACGTGCACCGTGCTGAGGCTTTCGCCACTAAGGGTCACGAAGTCATTGGCGGGATTGGGGTAAACTACGATGGTCGGGTCGTCGTTTTGGCTTACGCCGTCTTCGCAATCATGCTGTTCGTATGCTTCAGCTTCCATGGCATCGATGATGTATTCCAACGTGGGCGGATAGATGTCGCGGTTGGCGAAGGTGTGGTCGGGACGGATGAGCATGATGGTGGGATAGTAGCCCACGGGGATGTCTTGTACAATCTGATTGCCACCGCCGTCGCGGCTGATGGTGGGATACTGCACACCGAATTGGTCGACCCAAGCATGGCACTCGTCGTCATGACCGTTGGGCGAGATTTCCATGAAGAACACATCGTTTTGGTTGCAGCCATAGAGACGGTAGGCTTCAACGACATCAGCCATGGGAGTTTCGCTGTACGGATCGCCTGTAAGGAAGAAGTTGATGAGCACGGCCTGGCCGGCGTCGAGGATGTCGTAAAGGTGGATTTCGTTGCCGTCGATGTCGGTGGCGGTGAAGTCGGGCATGATTTCAGAAGGACCACTGGGTGTGGTGGTGACAGGCTCTTGTACGACTTCGCCGAGGTTGCCGTCGATGTCGGCAGGCACGGCATAAATTACGTATTCCGTGTCAGGCGTCAAGTCGCTGAAGGTGTTGGAAATGATGTCGGAACCAGGCATGCCGTAAGTCCAGAGGTATTCGGGAAGCTCGAGGCCTGCAATGCCCATCCATTCCTGGATCTCGGCTTCGGTGGCCATCATGTAGGCATAGGAGGCGCAGTCTTCATTGGGCGTGAAGGTGGCCGTGACTTCGGTCTCCAGCACTTGGTCAACAGTGATGCTCACCTGCGGGTCATAGCTTGGCGCATTGCAGTCATGCTGTTGTAGGCCGAGTTGTTCCAAAGCGTTGATGACGGTCTGGGCGTTGTTGATGGGCCACAAGTCGTTGATGACGATGGAACGGTCAGGGGCGATAACGATGAGTGTGGGATAGGCACCGATTTGATACTGGCTGCAAATGCCTGTACCGCCAGCCTGCCCGCTGATGGTGGGGTACTCCACGCCGTAGGTGTTCACCCAGTTGAGGCAAGCCGCATCGCTGTCGCCTGTAGCGATTTCCATATAGAACACATCATGCATGTTGCAACCCATGGCGTAATAGGATTCGACAACTTTCGGGGTGGCCTGCTGGCATGGGCCGCAGGTGGTGAAGAAGAAGTCGATAAGCACATACTGGCCGCCGTCGAGGATGTCGAACAGGTGGACTTCTGTGCCGTGAACGTCAGTAGCCGTGAAGTCGACGGCTTGTGTGAGAGGACATTGCGCTTTCAAGCCAAAACCAAAGGCCAGCGCGAGGATAAGGGTAAATAGTTTTTTCATAATGAAAGGTATTAATTTGTTGTGATTCCGATGCAAAAGTAAAAAAAACTCTAAACTCTCAACTCTAAACTCTCAACTAATTATCACGATAATCCTTCTTCTTCTCATACTTCAAATCCTTCAACGCCTGAGCCTTCACGTTGATGGTGAAGTTCCAGCTCTTATAGCTGCCGATAGGAATCCAATTGAAACGCATCTCCCAGCAGTGCAGGTCGCGGTAGACGCTGAGGTTGGTATAGGAGATCTTGTTGTTGACGAAATCCCAGCCCGTCGAGAAGGTGAACTTCCATTTGGGTGTTAGGCTGATGTCGCCATTCAAGCCTATGGTATGCACGTAAGTGTTGGTGGCAATACCCATGAAGGCGGCGTAGGCTAAGGATGTCGTGTAGGTAAGGTTGTAGCTGAGCGAGAGCGACCAGGGAGTGGTCCAGTCGATGTAGGCATTGGGATTGCCAAGGATCTCATTGAGTTCGTCGGGGTCGAACATGCCCGATTGTCGGGCGTTCTGGTTGATCTCGTTTCGGAGGTCCTGGCTCCCTTTTTTGCCTTGCAATTTCTTGAGGTCGTTTTGGTTGAAGCTGTAATTCAGGCTGAAGCGCCACGACGAGCCCGTCTTTCGGAACAGCCTTCCATTGTCGATGACTTCGAAACGGTTGATGCGTCGGCCCAAAGAGTCGGCGGCATAGGGGTCCCACGAGCTGCTGTAATTGATGCCCAATTTCTTGAATAAAGTGGTGCGCCCATTGACAGAGATGGGGGAGAAATTGACGGAGTCTTTGGTGATGTCGTAGTTGCCCGAGATGCTGAAGGATTCCAGAATGGGGATTTTCTTGATACCGGTGATGGTGTCGCTACGCGAGGGCACTTTGATCTCCAAGTTGTTTCCCAAGCTATAGGTCAGTAGGCCTTGTTGGTTTTGCGACGGCGTGCCATAGAGCGCCTTTTCATATTTGTTGTAGACCTGCTCCTTTCCATCGCCATCGATATAGGTGCCGTAGACACCCCATCGTGGGTCGCTGAAGTCGGGACGGTAGGTGAAGCCGATGGTGGGGGTGAACACATGTCGAATGGCGCGGATAGGACCGTTGGCGAAGTTCACCATACCGTAGATTTTGGTGGTGAGGTTGGTGCTTGCACTGAAGTCAACCAGGTTGCGGAAGCCGTGGATGGTGTCGATCTGCACGCTGTCCTGAACCCATTGCTGCTCGATGCGTTTGAAGTACATGTAGTCGTTGAAGGTCAGGTTATTGGTCCACGAGAAGTGTTTGAACAGCTTGATGGTTGCGTTGATGGGAATCCTATGCGAGATGCCTGTTTGCACATGGTCGCGTATCATCGTTCGGGCCCAACCGCCAAAGTCATCGGTGAAGCCGCGGAAGAGCGCGGTGTCCGCATCGTTGATATACGCCTTTCCGTTCATCGTGTAGCCCATGCTGAGGCTTTGGTACCAGTGTTTCTTGCCCGCCTTGCCCACGTTTTTCAAGGGGTAGAAGGTGTTGACGGTCAATGTCATCTCGGGCAGTGATGCGGTGACCTGACGCGTCAATGTGTTTTGGCTATGGCTGGCGTTGAGGGTGAGATAGACCTTGCCAGCGAAGTTGGTTTGATAGGCGATACTCGACCTGAAGGTGTTGCTCAGCTGGTCGGTGGCGGTTTGAGCGTTGTATTTGTTGAAGTTGGAGCTCACGATGTTCACGTCGGCAGAGAAGTTGCGCCGCGGATGCGACTTGGGGTCTTGTTTGTGAGTCCAGTGAATCTTGAAGTCGGTGCTCTCCTGATAGTCGGCAGCACCTTTGGTACCGAGTTTATTCACGGCAAAGCCCAAGGCCATCGAGCCATTGAAGCGATACCGTTTGTTGTAACGGAAGGTGGGCTTGATGCCCCATGAGCCACGGGTGTAGATGTCGCCCAAGATCTGCAAGTCGTAGTTGTCGTTGATGGCCCAATAGTAACCACCGTTTTCGAGGTAGAAACCACGGTTGGCCGACTCGCCATAGGTAGGTATGATGAGTCCCGACTTTTTGCCTTTGGTGTTGGGGATCATGGCGAACGGCAACACGATGGGCAGGGGGATGTCGGAGATGGTCATATAGATGGGGCCTGTGACGATCTTGTCGTCAGGGATGACCTTGGCCTTGGTGAACTTGAACTGGTAATGCGGATGGTCCTTGAGGTCACAGGTGGTGTAGCCGCCCGAGCGTATGTTGATGCTGTTGTCATCCATGCGCTTGATGCGCTCGCCATGCAGATAGCCACCGCTTTCCTCTGTCCACACCTTGCTGATGATGCCTTTCTTGGACTTGAAGTTATACGACATCTCCACAGCTTCAAAGGTGGACTCGCCTTGGGTGAAGACGGGACGGCCTTGTATTTTTCCTAATGAGTCGACGGAGCCGTGTGCCTTGCACGTGCTGGTTTCGAGGTCGAATTCCAGATAGTCGGCCTTCAAGACGATGTCGTCGTATTTGGCCTCGGCATTGCCGTAATAGAAGATCTTCTTCTGGCCCATGTCGCGGTACACCGAGTCGGCGGCCGAACAAATCACCTTCGTCTCGATGGCTGACTCAGAGCGGTGAGGCGTGATGTGGCGGCGCGTATGTTTCAGGGTGTCATATCGGAGTGTGTCGGCTTCGTTGATGCTATCTTTTAGTGGTATTATCGAGTCAAGAGGCGCAATCGTGTCAGTGATGAACGTGACAATCGTATCAAGGTGTGCTGAATCTGAGACGATAGGAATGGTGTCAACAATACGAATGGGGGTGATGACAGTATCGCTCTTGGGTGGTTCGGAAGTGTGTTTATCTTTCTCAATATGAGACATTTGCTTACAACTGCAAAACAAAACCACGGTCATTGCCAATAGGCAAATGGCTACGTGTAGAAAAATATTCTTATATGTTTTGCGTTCTAACAAATTGAAAACAATTACTTTTGTACACTTGAAATCCGCTGCAAAGATAGTTTTTCTTCGCGCATAAATGAACGAACTCAATATGATACAACGAAAGATTTTCCGATTTGGTGTTTTTATCCTGCTTTTTCTGATGCCGTTTGTGACCGTTGCCCAAAAAGGGGAGAAGATTCAAACCATTGTCATCGATGCAGGCCACGGAGGCAAGGACACGGGAGCCTTGGGCAAGGTGACAACGGAAAAGGCACTCAATTTGGCCGTTGCCTTGAAATTCGGCAATTACATCAAGGAGAATCTGCCCGATGTGAAGGTCATCTATACTCGCGATAAGGACAGGTTTGTTGAGTTGAGCGAACGCGCTGCCATTGCCAACCGTAACAATGCCGACGTGTTCATCTCCATCCATTGCAATTCCACTGAAGGCAGCACTACGGCAAACGGCGCGGAGACTTTCGTCATGGGTGAATCGAAAAATGAGAAAAACCTCGCCATAGCAAAGAAGGAAAATGCCGCCATCTTGTTGGAAGACAACACGGATGCTTACGACAACTTCGACCCCAACAGCACCGAGGCCTATATCCTCTTCTCGCTCTCACAAAGCATGTATCAAAAACAAAGCCTCGACCTTGCCGCCAAAGTGCAGAAGCAATTCACCCAGAAGGTGGGTCGCCATGACCGTGGCGTGCAACAGGCCGGATTCCTCGTGCTTTGGAAGACTTCCATGCCGAGCATCCTCGTTGAATTGGGTTTCATCAACAACACCAAGGAAGAACAATTTCTCAACTCCGAGAAAGGCCAAACCCAGATGGCGCTGGCGCTTTATCGCGCTTTTGAGGAATACAAACGTGAGTTTGAGGCAGAGAACCACACCTCGGGCCAGCCCGAAGTCAGCGAGAAGCCTGCCAGCAGCAATGTCGGCGACACCTATTTCGCCGTGCAGTTTGCCAGCCGCGACAAGAAAGTGGCTTCTACCGACAAGGCCTTCAGCGGCGTGAAAGAGGTCGATGTCTATGAATACAACGGTGCTTTCCGTTACATCTCAGGCAAGTTCACCAGCAAGGATGCGGCCATGAAACGCCAATCCGAGGTGCGCGCTTTGGGCTACAAAGACGCCTTCGTTGTCGCCTTCATCAACGGCGAGCGCGGCACCATCAAACAGGCCGAGGAGGCGCTGAAGAAATAATCACCAAACCGGAAAACTAATCACCTTATCGTTGCTGCCAGCCACAAGGCCGAAGCCGTTCTTCACATTGGAATATACGCCAACGGGCTCACTGTAGTATTGTGACAGGCTATTGCCCGAAGTGATGGTCGTGTAGTAATTGTACGCCCCTTCGGTCAAATGCCTCAACTTTATTTCAACGAAGGCATTGATGCTGTCGTTGGCCTTGAAAAGCGTATTGGTGACCAAGGGGATTTCCATGCGATAGCTGCCGCCATCAAAGGTAGCATCGTTGAAAGTGCTTCTTGAGCGGTTAGTCAAACCGACGTCGATGCCGAACTGGTCTTCCAATTGCACCGTTGAGGTGCCGATGATGGGGTCGTTGAAATAGACTTGGTATAATTCAGCGGGCTGCTCGTAGTTTTCCCGTCCATCGGGATAGGTCCAGTCGCCTTCGGTGCGCATAGAGGCTTCAAGGCAATAAAGATCCAACACGCCCGGATTAGGGTCGGTGATTTCTATCGTGACGGTGAGGTGTTTTCGGTAGTTTTTCAGCCATACCAATATGGTTGAGTCAGTGCCAGGTACGGGAACATTATAGCCGCTCGCGCTCGTAGTGTCCCATTTCGTGATGCGGGCGTCTTCAAAACTACCTATGGGCTCATTCGGTAAAGCCTCCGAACTGCCTTCTATCTCGTCAAACCCAGGTGCCGTGACGCTGATTTTGACCACATCGCCGATTTGCGGCACATAATCGTGCGTGAAATAATAACTGACAAAGAACATAGGAGGATTCAGATAGTCATAATAGGTTGTGTCACCGTTCAGCTGCATCTCGCCTTTGCTTACGCCGTTTACGAAAAGGAAGGCTTGTGTACCCTCTGGCATTTCGTAGTCAGTGATGGTGTCGAAAACGAAGTCACTTTTGTAAACCTTCGCCATGATAGGTTCGCCAGGTATGGCGATGCAGTTAACAACCAATTTTGGGTCAACATATTCGCCTTTGAATTTCAGAGGCTTGGTGCAGGCTGAAAACAGAACCATGCAAATTATTGGGATTAATGTTTTTTTCATTTGAATTGTTGTTGCTGGTAGAGACGTAGCGCGCTACGTCTCTACAATGATGGTTAGAATTTATAACTGTACGAAACTGAAGGAATAATCGGGAAGATGCTGACCTGTTGTAACTGCGGCAGTCCCGTGTTTTGGTCATAGCCACGAATGACGATGAAGGGGTTCTGACGGTTGTAGACATTGTAGATGCTGATGTTCCATACGCGCTCGCCGTGCTTCTTCTGCTTGCGGAAGTTCATGCCGAGGTCGAGGCGGTGATACACGGGCATCCTGAAGTTGTTGCGCTCGACATAACCGATGTTGGGCGTGCCAACCACGCTGCCACCATATTGTGAATAATAGGTGATAGGAATGCCTGGATATGCTTGTGTGGGCAAGGTGCCGCAATTGCCGCTGCTGATGACCCAAGTACCCGACAGGTCGAAGCGGTCGCTGAACTTGTGCTGCACGGTGATGCTGAAGTCGTGACGGCGGTCATATTTGGCGGGGAAGGGATTGCCGTTGTTGATCACCATGCCTTCGCGGTCGAATTTGCGCATGGAACGCGCCCAGGTGTAGCCAACCCAGCCCGTGGTCTTGCCAAAGGAGCGTTGCACAAGCAGTTCAACGCCGTAGGCCCAGCCTTTGCCCATGTTCACCTTGTCTTCCCAGCCCTGGCTGGTACCGAAGAAACTGGTGCCGTCCTTGTATTCCAGCACATTGTCCATCGTCTTGTAATACCCTTCCAGCGAGATGTCGAACAGGTTGGGCAATTCATAGAAGCCGCCGAGCGAGAACTGATGTCCCTTTTCAGGTGCAATCCGTGCCGTGACGGGCACCCAAAGGTCGGTGGGCATGGTGATGTTGCTGTTGGATAGCAGGTGGATGTATTGTGTCATGTAGGCATAACCCGCCTTGAGTGAGAAATGGGGTGCCACCATAGCGCTCATGCTGAAGCGGGGCTGCAACGAGTGGTAGAAGTTGCCTTGCACCGCAAAAGCGGAATAGTGCAGTCCGACATTCATCTTGATGGCTTCGTTCAAAGCAATGTTGTCCTCAACATACAGCATGGCTTCGTGGGCATGCACGTCGCCAGTGTTGGCCACGGTGTCCATATTGGATTCCGCTTCAGTGAAATTAAGTTTCATCGATTGCACCTCGGGGCGGAAGAAATGATAGGTGTAGCCGCCGCCAAAACGGATATCGTGCCTCGGGTTGGGCGCGTAATGGAAATCGGTGCGCGCCGTAAGGTCATGGATGCCCGAATGGAAATTCATGGCCATCTCGTCGGTGGAGGTGTAGGTGTTGGGCTTGAACTCCTCGTAAGTATAGTTCTGGCTCATACCGAGGTCGTGGCGGTATTGCGTGTAACTCGCCGAAGCATCCATGAAGAGTTTGGGCGAAATGATGTGGTTCCAACGCAGCGCGCCCACCTTGTTGCCCCATTTCCAGTTGAGGCCAAGTTTCTCGTGGTCGGCGTACATGTCCTCATAGGCGTAGTCCCATTTCACATTGGCGTAGATCCTGTCGTCGCCGCTGTACCAGCTCAAATACAGACGGTCTTTGTCCGAAATCTTCCAGTTGAGCTTGGCGTTGAGGTCGTAGAAATAATAGCCCAACGAGAACTTGTCGATGCTCGGGTCGGCCAACTTTCCGATGAGGCCATAAAGGTTGGTGAGGGCATCGGAATAGGTACGGCGAAACGACAGGTTAAACGACAATTTATCTTTCACAATCGGTCCTTCCAAGTTGAGTTTTGAAGAAATCAATCCGATGCTGAAGTTGCCGTGGTATTTCTGCATGTCGCCGTCTTTCATGCGCACATCCACCACCGAAGAGATGCGCCCACCGTAACGGGCGGGGAAACCGCCTTTGTATAAGGTGACGTTTTTCAGTGCATCGGGGTTGAAGACGGAGAAGAAGCCGAACATGTGGTTGACGTTGTAGAGTGGCACACCGTCCATGAGGAGCAGGTTCTCGTCGGGACCGCCGCCACGCACATAGAGTCCGGCCGAGCCTTCCGAGCCGTTCTGCACGCCAGGCAGCAGCTGGATGGCTTTCAGCACGTCGGCTTCGCCCATCAGGGTCGGAATGCTTTTGATTTGCTTGATGGGCAATTCGATGACGCTCATCTGTGGATTGTTGGCGCCTACCGTGGCGCGGTTGGCCTCAACGGTCACTTCCTGCAGCTGTATGTTGCTGCTCATCTTCACCGTGATGAGGGTGTCGGCGACCAAATTGAAGGCTTGGTTCACGGCATCATAACCCACAAAGGAAAACTGCAGGTCGACGGGACCTTCGCCCAAGGTCAAGGAATAATAGCCGTAGTTGTTGGTGGCGCAACCTTGCCCTGAGTTGCGGTCAATCACCGTTGCCCCAATCAAGGTCTCACGGCTGGCGGCATCCATCACATAGCCGCTGATGCAGTGCTTCTTCTGCGCCATCGCCGACAACGACAGCAGCAGAAGGAATAAAAAAGGAATTGTTTTTCGCATGAATGCTTGGTTTGGTTAATTGTCATTTTAACCCCTTTACCTAGCATAATATTGTCTGAAAACGGCAAAATAGTTATTTGGGTGTTCCAATGGTCAACAACCTTTCCCGATGGTTTTGCGATGGGTGGTTTATTCATTTCACCTAAACATCTCTTTCTAGTGGATAGGTTATACACCCTCCTTCACTTATCGCTTTCCCACCTGCTCATCCCGCCGTGCAACACTTTCCACCGCCGCACTTGCTCATTTAAGGCCTCCACCGAGTCTTTTTTCAGGCTGTCGGCAAGCTCCTTACCGCTTTGGATAGCGGTTTTGGCAGGCCTCTTTTGGTCACTTCGCTGGCATCCTGCCAGCAGCAGGATGACCACCACAGAAACCAAACTGAAAAACCTTTTTATTCTCATAGGTTATTGTTAGCCAAACTTTAGCACTTTTAGTCACACTTGAACACTACAGCCTAAACATCACCGTCCCCACAATAGGCCTGTTGATGCGCAAAGGATATCCCATATACTGCGCCGTATAATCTTTGTCAAAATGGTTCAGCAAGCCATAACCTGACGAAATCTTGAAGCAAATGTCGTTGTATTGAATTCCGATACCGAAATTCCACGACAGACCAATCCAATGCCATGTGGGTTTCCCGCTGTTTTCAAGCGGACTCCCAAAGATATAGCTGCCGCTTCCTGATATGACTCCTGAAGCATCCGTTTTGCGGAAAATCACCAAATCCAGACTTGGACCCGTAAAGAGCTGAAGCTCGGTGTGGTCGCCCAACTTGTCATGGTATTGCAACATAACAGGAATCACCCCAGTAAGGTCGTGGGCTTTCACCTCGAGAGTTTGTCCCTCTTCCTCGAATTTGGCGTAGGGGCGGCTATACTCCATGCGGATGCCTGTCACGAGGCCGAGCGGTGTCGCCCCCAGCATGTACTCGCGGTCATATTCCGCACCGAAGGCAAAACCCATCTTGCCTTGTTCCGAAGCGATATACGACATGCTGATGCCGTTACACTGCATTGTCTTGCCCATCATGCAAACGCCTAATGTGTTATTGACTCTTTTTGTGTTCTTGGTTTGTTGTGCCGTGGCCGACACGAGGCAGCACATCAAGGCTGCAATAATCAAAGATTTTTTCATTGTATTAAAGTTTAATTGTTCGCTTTGCAATTTTGTTCCACAAAAGTATAGCAAAAAATCGCTGTTTTTTCAAGTTCAAAGGCCATTACAAACATTTGCAAAGTCACTTCTTTGTTTTACAACATGTTGCAGTTCCAGATTACAACATTTCATTTATCGCTCTCCCACCTGCTCATCCCGCCATGCAGCACCCTCCACCGCCGCATTTGCTCATCGAAGGCCTCCACCGAGTCCTTTTTCAGGCTGTCGGCAGGCTCCTTACCGCTTTGGATAAGGGTTTGGGTAGGCTCCTTCTGGTCACTTTGCTGGCATCCTGCCAGTAGCAGGGCGGCTAATGCCGCCACAGCTGCCGTGAGAATCATGAATTCAGATGTTTTTTTCATGGCTTATCTTTTTACCGTAATGCGTTCCGTCTGCGAAACTCCCTTTGAATCTGTAATCCGCAGCAGATAAATGCCTTCGGGCAAATCACTCACACTGATTTCGTTTGAGTTCCGAACCCTCTTCACCAACTGTCCAAGCCCATTATAAACCTGCACTTCGGCAGCCTCAATGCCGTCTATCGTCACCTTTTCTTTGGCAGGATTAGGATAGGCCAAAGCCTTTACCGCTTCTTGCGGCACTTCCTCTACACTACAAGGGATTGGATTGAAATCCTCGCGCCGCATCTTGATGAGTTTGCCATATCTATAACCACTATTATTAAGGTAAGATCTTGATATGCTAACAAGGCATCCTCCGTCCAACATTGGCAGGATGAAGAGACAGGCTGAATTGTCACCGTATTCTGGTCCGACAAATTCCTTTCGACCCAGCATTTCCATGTCCGTGTCGTATAGGCATGCGCTTGCGTGACACTCCCCGCCTAAATCTTTGTAGAAGCATGCTCCTCCGTATATGGTCGAGTCATTCACATAGGCCATACAATAGTTGGAAGCCTGAATGGCAGTATCTTGTTTGTGGTAAACCCTGTCCCAGCGGTCGAAAGTCCCATCAAGGCCGACCTCTGCCATGCCAATAGTCCAACGGGTGTATTCCTCATCTGGCTTCATGTCTCCCATTATCAATAGTCTATCATTGGAAAGCCAATGGTCTGAATAAGAATACACAAAACTTTCACGAAAGGCAGGGGACAAAATGAATCCGTCCTCATAGTTGAAGTCGTGGTCGTACATCAGAAGCGAATTTTTGTTGTTCAGACCTGCGCAAATCACGACAATGCCATCATTATTAGGGTTTTGCAGTAATTTATAACAATCATAAGCAAACATGGTTGCTTCTGGATGGGGCAGTTCCGCCGTGACGAAACGGCACGACAAAGTGTCGGCGTTCATATCGAAACGGTAAAAACATGGTTTTGCCTGTTGTCCGTATGTGTCTTGATACTGATAGCCACATGAAAACACCACCGTTCCGTCGTCATCAAGCATCAACTGCCCACCCTTCGAGAAGCCAAGAACCATTTCAGGCTCTTCGTAATTTTTTACATTGAGAATATTGAAATCTGAATCAAGAATCAGAAACACAATATCTTCTCCCACTCCAAGTTCATCTGGTTGGATTACTGCTGATGCAAAATAGGTTCCATTGGCCAATTGCACGATGTGGGTCGGTCTCACATTGCCTTCGATGGTGTCGAATACCCGATAATCATATTCGCCATCTTCCGTAACACGCATTACCATAGGAAAGAAATGGTTATTGTCAGATCCACATTCGCCCATAATCACGGCTTCTCCTTGGTCATTGATGATACTCGTTCGTAAATACGAGTAATTTCCAAGATCGTCACAGTCAATTTCCCATTGCTGGCCGTAACCCGTCGCCACCATAACCATCAGGCAGCAAAGCATCATGAATTGTTTTGTCGTTTTCATAACAATTAGGATTTGAAATTTTCGGCAAAACTACACCAACACCCCCACACCTGTCAAGAAAAACAATGTGCGGATTTGTGCGGGTTTTTGGCTATCGTCCCTATAATCAAATAGATGCGGAATCGCTGGCAAAGCTGCAAAGCGTTGCGGAAAGCGACTCCTCGCTGCCGAAAATGCTTTTCAGTTTGCGGCTGCGCTCGCTCACGGTGTTGTAAGCACGCTGCATCAAGGCGGAAATGTCAGCATCCGAAAGGCCAAGCAGGTATAAGCAGCAATAGTCAAGGTCGCCCTTGGTGAGGTTGGGATAGGCCTTGGCCAAACGAATGGTGAACTGGTTGAAGTGGCGGTCGGCAGCCTCGCGCAAGGCCATCATCTGCTCCTTGCCCAAGGCATAGTCCTGGTATAGCTTGCAGTCCATCTGCGCCTTGAACTGTCCTTCGTTCACCCGCTCCATGATGAGGCGGCAGATAGGCTCTTCGTTGAACGTCACCGATTGCGCCTCCTGTTTCGGCGCACCGTTGCCCGCCTGTTGCCGCATCTGGTCCTTCAGCTCGCGCAGCTCCTGGTTGCTCCGTTTCAGCCTTCCCGACATCGAGGCTTTCTCCAATCGATGCGCCTCGCGTTCGGCCTCCATCTGTTGGCTCGCCGTGTCGCGCTGCTGCCGCATCTTGCGCCTATAGAACAGCCAAGCCAACAGCGCAGCCACCACAACGAGAACGCACACCACAACGATCATCCTGTTCCTCCGCAGCCGCGCTATTTGTTGCCTTTCGGCCTCGGCTCGCTCTTGCTCCCACTGCAAATGCTGCTGAAACAGGTCGTTCAGTTTCGAGACTTGTGCTTGGTTTTCAGCTGCTGCGGCTACATCTTCTATGAGGAATTGCGCATATTGGTTGGCTTTCAGTGTGTCGCCTTCGCTAATGGCAATGTCATGCAAAGTCTTTGCTGCAAGTTTTTTATCAATGGCCTTCTCTGCAAATTCGAATACAAGTTCCTTATAAACCTTGGCAGAATCGAGTTGTCCTGCATCATTATAGACATAGCCAATGGTTGAATATCGGGTTATTCTTTCGGATTCGCTTTCGGCTTGTGCCACCATGCTTTTAAGACTGTCCAAGGCTTTTATGGTATCTTGGAGATCACAATAATCAAACAATGCTCGCGAAGCCATCAAATCCCTGTAAACAATAGTGTTTCTATCATGCAAGGCGTTTAATGCCGCTTCATAATAGAAAACCGCACTATCCTTTTCTCTCAATATATCATGTTGTAATCCAATCTGATACAGGATATTGGCTTTGGCGTTAAGCGAAGTCGGAGCAATCTGGGTGTAAACCAAGGATTGCCTGGCACAATAGATGGCTGGTTCTGGCATAAGTTGGGCCTCGAACAAATCCAACAAACGGTTATAGGTCAACGCCATAAACCGTGCCTTCTTGCCCACCAATTCATTCTTGGCAAAATGGCTTTCCATGATCCGCAAGGTGTTGAGGTATTCCGTACAGGCGTTCGCCAAATCCCCTTGTTCATAAAATCCCACACCATTAATATAATGCGCCCGCGCCGCCAAAAACCCGTCATCGATGGAATCAAAATACCCCACCGCCTTCAGCACCTCCGCTCGGTTGCTCTGTGCATAGTCATTCTTAAACAGCAGCTCCGCCACCAGCACCTGGCAATAATGCCCCTCAAACTCGTTGAGGCTTTCGGCCTTTGGGCTTGCCGCAAACTCCAACATCACCTTCAGCGCACTATCCGCCTCCTTCCACATCAAACTATCAATCCCCTCCAAAGCCTCGTGCGCAGTCGTCCCCCTCTGAGAGGGGGTGGCCGCAGGCCGGGGGAGTCTTTCCCCCTCTGAGAGGGGGCCAGGGGGAGTACATCCCACCATCACCACCATCAAAACAATCCCTATATAATCACGCAGTTTCACGCCAGAAAATTACTCAAAATCCATCCTCCTGCCTTCTTCCGTCAGCACATACCGCTGAGCAGGGCTATTAGGGGTTTCGGGCAAAGTCATCTCTAAATACCTGCCCAATAGCGGGTCGATATATTTCTTCTTCATCTTATATCGGTCAGAGAGTCCCAGATGTTCGGCAATCTCCGCCAGCGACATTGGCTCCTTGCAGTATTCGGCGATGCGCTCCAATATATGGAAGTCCACGCCAAGCTCCTTGCCAACTCCTTGCCAACTCCTTGCCAACTCCTTGCCAGCAGGCACGGTCTCAATGTCTTTTTCCTTCACCATCTCCATCACCATCTCCACTCTTTCAGGCTCAATGTGCTCACGCAGCACGGGCTTGGTCCACTTCTGGTCTTCCCAACCTTTCACAATCACATCTGCGCCACTCCCTGCCTTCTCGCCAACGCCGATAAACACAAACATCTTCTGCAACAGCGGATTGCGGCACACGCTATGCTGCCCCTCGTAGAACTCGCTCACACTCACCAGCATCGAGCCGGGATTGCTGATCACTATTTTGTCAACCCAACTGTCCACCACCACATTGCCCATCGAGTTGTGCTGCGCATGAATCAAGGCATTCGCCAATGCCTCTCTCACCGCTATATGGGCAGGGGTAAACTCTA
>JAEEGJ010009680.1_pt1 | contig 25605 bp, 15 predicted proteins | sample 8958761 | NCBI WGS metagenome assembly JAEEGJ01 (sample SAMN16246546, study PRJNA631951) | gut metagenome | biome: gut microbiome; feature: rumen; material: RS-attached | host: Bos | place: Iran: Karaj | collected 2018-10 | reverse complement strand
ACGGCGCGTATTATGCTGAAGCGGGAGATACCGAGGCGGACCAGCTGATCGCTGCCGTTTACAGCAACTATTACAGTGCCGTAATGGGCATTGAGCACAACATCCTGCTGGATATCCTCAGCGACGACCATCACGTTGGCGGCGGCGGCGTGTCCGACAACGCCAACCAGTTCCGTAATGCCGGAAACTTCATCATGACATCCTCTGAGTCTTGTCCAAGAGTCATGTATCAGGGTATCTACAGGGTTATCTACTATTGCAACTCCATCATCGAGAAGATCGAAGGTGACAGCCCCGAGATCAACCGCGTGAAGGCCGAGGCCAAGTTCTTCCGCGCCATCTGCATGTTCGAGGCGGCGCGTCTGTGGGGAACCCCTCCCTTCGTGGACCATCTCCTTTCATCCGATGAGTATGAGCTCGGCAACGGCGACACCAAGGAGATCATCGAGTGGTGCCTCACCAACCTCCAGGAAGCGGCCGACGCTCTTCCCGCCGTCTCCGGTGCCGGTAACCATAAGGCTTTCGGCCCGCGCGTCTCCAAGCATGCCGCCCTCGCCTACAAGGGAAAGGTCGCTCTCTGGTACGGCCAGAAGTTCAAGGACAACGCTATTCTCGGCCAGGCGGCGCCTGCCCTGAAAGCCGTCATCGACTCCCACAACTACGAGCTCGTCAGCGACATGTCCATCCTCTTCCGTCCCGCCGGAGACTTCTGCAGCGAGTATATCTTCGAGCACAACGCAGGTGAGAACGACGGTCATCCGGGAAACTCCCAGAACGACCTTCGTCCTACTTGGATGGGCCTCCGTACCGAGAATATCGTTCTCCCGTCCCACGTGCAGGGAGGCGGCTGGGGATGGGACTCCGTCTCCGGTGAGTTCGGCCGTTTCCTGACCAAGCACGACGGTCTCGACGGCCCCCGCTTCAAGGCCTGGATCGCCACTTACGATCAGATCATGGATATGGACTATGCTCCCGGCATGACTCCCGGCGTCCGCGCATCCGGATACTACGACAACGAGGGTTACTTCCGCCTCAAGGGCATTATCTACAAGGCAGACCTGTATGACGTGCCCGGATTCTGGAGGTACACCTTCACCAACGATCCGTACATGCGTTACGCCGAGGTCCTTCTTATGTACGCCGAGGTCTGTCAGCTGACCGGTCAGGATCAGGCCGGCGGTCTTGCCGCCCTCAACCAGGTCCGTCAGCGCGCAGGTCTCCCCGCATTGGGCAGCATGACCATGCAGGACATCAAGGACGAGCGCCGCGCCGAGCTCTGGGGAGAGCAGGAGCGCTACTTCGACCTGGTCCGCTGGGGCGATGCAGCCACTGTGCTCAAGGACAAGAACAAGACCTGGTACACTTTCTACGGATACAAACCCGGCACCAAGGAGTGGGATGTCCGTCCCGAGAAGGGATGGAGCAATGGCTGGGACAGCAAGTACGAGCTCCTGCCGTTCCCGTATGCCCAGCTCTCCGCCAACTCCAACCTCAAGCAGAATCCCGGTTGGTAAAAAAGGAGTATAAAACTCATACGACATGAAAAAAACGATACTGCTGTTATTTGCGACATCGGCGGTTCTCATTTCCTGCAAGAATTCACAGGCTCCCTGCGAGCCTGTGAAGCAGGAATTGATACCGACGGAAGTCGCCGTGGCGCCGATGGATCCGGGGCAGAAGAGCTTCGGCAGCGGATCCCGCGACACCACGGGCATGGCAGAACGCCGTCGCCGGATGATGGCGGAGCAGAGCACCATCCGTACCGTCCATTTCAACGACCTCTCCATGAGCGATCCTTACATCTATCCCGACCCGGTCAGCAGGACCTATTACCTGACCAGCACGGGAGGGCGGCTCTACAAGAGCAAGGACCTCGTGATGTGGGAGGGACCATATGAGATCATGGACCTTACGGGCACACCGTACGAGGGATCGCGCAGCTGCGCCGCGGCCGAGATCCACAAGATCGGCGACTACTACTATTTCGCCGGCACCTACGGATCCCGCGAACTCGTCGACGTGGTTCCCAGGCGGCGCAACGTGCAGCACACGCAGACATATCTGCTCCGTGCCGACAACCCGGAGGGACCCTATACCCCTTTCTCCGTCACGCCCGACTATGACTACCAGCCACACGACTGGGACTGCATCGACGGCACCCTCTATGAGGAGGACGGACACGTCTATTTCTGCTTCGTGCACGAATGGACCCAGCTGATCGACGGTACGATGGACTATGTGGAGCTCTCTTCGGACCTTACCCAGACCATCTCCGAGCGTCCCGTGACGATGTTCCGAGCCTCGGAGAATCCCGCCGTCGGCGAGATGAACACCCTGGGCGAGGCGACCTTCGGCCTGAAGCTCTGCGGCTGGGTGACCGACGGTCCGGAGTTCTTCCGCACGCAGACCGGCAAGCTCGGCATGCTCTGGGCTTCCTGGGGCGTCGAGCGCTACGAGCAGCTCGTGTGCTACTCGGAGTCCGGGACCATTGCCGGTCCCTGGATCCAGGAGCCCGAGCCGTTCCTGGCCAACAACTCCGGACACGGCATGCTCTTCCGCACCTTCGACGGAGAACTCCGTTACATCTGCCACCACCAGGAGGGCAACGACGGCCCCCGCAAGCCACAGCTCTGGGAGGCCGACGACTCCGGTGACAAGCTTGTCCTAGGCAAGCGAATCAATCTATAGAAACTACACCTTTTAGGTCGTTTTTCAGGTATTAATTTGGTTGGAAAAGGGAGAGAGCCGCGAGGCCCTCTCCCTTTGTCTTTTCTTGTATTTGACTGATGACTAGTATGTAGACTTAATCCGCGAAGCGGTCATGACTATGTCGCGGGAAGCGGCCGGCGCAGCGGGAGCGGCGCCGGGACGCGTGCGCGGCTGAGGACCGACTATCGTAATGGTCAGCTCGTCGAATCCTTCTCCGAAATTGAAGCGGAAACTCTCCTGACATCCGTTGTTGAAGAGTGAAAGATAGTAGGCGTCGAGTTCGCTCTTACCGTTCCATGCGCAGTATCCCGCGGTCGTCATAGGGGTGACGCCCATAGTGTTGGCATAGACGGTGCCGCCGAACATAAGAGTCCTGTCGGTGGCGCCCATGCTCCACTCGTTGAAACCGAAGGGGATGTTGTGGATGGCGGATCCGGTCTCGAGGGTCAGGAACATGTTGCCCGCCGCGTCGAAGCGGAACGCGATGCCCGTAAGGCCATATGCATTCTGGTGCATCTTGTAGCGGAGCGTACGGGAAACGACGACAGGTTCCTGGCGGGTGACCGGGAATGGACGCTTGAGTTCATATCCTGCTATGGCTTCGTTTAGGTTGAAAGCTTTGTTGGGCTTGAGCTTCTTGTCGCTCATGCTGTCTAGCATCTTGTAAATCAGGCTGTTGAATCCGGCCTCATCGCCGATCTGTCCGTTGGAGGCCACCACGAGGTCATAATCGGGGATGACCATGATCAGCTGGTTCTGGCCGCCGATAGCGCGGTAGGAGTTCCTTCTGCCCATCCACACCTGGTAGCCGTAACCCTGTCCGCCGTCGTCCTTGTTGTTCTCCTCCTCGGAGAGTTCCGGACGCTGGAAAATGTGGGGCGTGGTCATCGCTTCCACCCATTCGCGGTTCAGCAGCTGCTTCCCGTTCCATACTCCCTTGTTCTTCAAGAAGATACCGAACTTTGCCAGGTCGGAGGTCTTGGAATGCATGCCTCCGTTGCCCATGTTGCGTCCGTCCATGTCCATCTCCCATACTACGTCCTTGATCCCGAGCGGGTCGAGAAGCCTGGGCTTCAGGTACTCATAGAGAGTGAGACCCGTGACGCGGGTGATGATATTGGAGAGCATGTGGGAGCAAGTGATGTTGTAGGCGAAGGACGTACCGGGCTCATGGGCGTAGTCCATGGCCAGGAACGACCGTACCTGGTCCGTGCCGGAGCCGGGATACTGCGTGCGGGCGTGGCCGGCGGACATTGTCAGCAAATGCTCGACCGTCAGGCGGGCAAGCTCGGGAGCGGGATGCTCCGGCATCAGTTCCGGGAAAAAAGACTGTACTTTGTCACTGACCTTGAGCAGACCTTCCTGAACGGCGAATCCGACGGCAGCTCCGGTAAACGACTTGGTGGCGGAATACATGGCGTGAGGGTACTGGGGGCCGTAAGGCGCCCACCAGTGCTCGGCGACGACCTTGTCGTGGCGGAGGATCATCAGGCCGTGCACCTCATATCCTCCCTCGTCGAGCGCCTTGAAGAAATCCGCGATCACCTCGGAAGGTATCCCTTCAGCTTCCGGTGTACTGCGCTGCAGACCGTCGTCATAGAAAGGAACTGTCTGTGCATTCGCATTGATGCACCCCACCGCAGCCAGGATGCAAAGAGTTTTAGCTAGCTTATTCATAATCTTGGAAATACTTTTCTCAAATATACTCATTTCAATTTGAATGAATATAACTATTTGACGAAATCGGAGGCCGAAGGCCGACAGAAGGGGGACGGCAAAGCCGTGCGGGGGAATCCTTTCCCCCGTCCCTTGGGGGTGCAGGGGGATAAGAGGACAAGCCAAGCATCAGCTTGGCGCTCCACTAATAAAGCCCAGCCATTTCGGCTGGGCTTTATTAGTGGAGCATAGGAGGGTCGAACTCCCGACCTCTAGATTGCGAACCTAGCGCTCTGCCAACTGAGCTAATGCCCCGGATTCGGTTGCAAAGATACATTTATTTTTTAAATTTGCGTATCAAAACAAACCATTTTCCAGCCATGCGCCTTTTAACCGTCCCTCTGACCTTTATCGTCCTTTTAGCTGCGGCTTCCTGCTCGTCTCCCGAACCCAACGGAAACTCCTGGGGAGATACCGGGGACGGCAACTATCTCAATCCGATCCTTGCCGCGGATTACTCCGACCCCGACGCTATAAGGGTGGGGGACACGTACTATATGGTCGCATCTGATTTCCATTTTCTCGGGATGCAGGTCCTGGAGTCCAAGGATTTAGTCAACTGGAGGCTTATCTCCCAGATCTACGACCGTTTCGAGCTGCCCGGCTGGGATGAGATGAGGCATTATGCCGGAGGATCCTGGGCGCCTTCCATCAGATATCACGACGGGAAGTTCTGGGTGTATTTCTGTACGCCGGACGAGGGACTTTTCATGAGTACAGCAGAGGACCCGGCCGGTCCCTGGACTCCGCTTCACTGCGTCAAGGCCGTTCCGAAATGGGAGGATCCCTGCCCCTTCTGGGACGAGGACGGCACGGCATACCTCGGTCATAGTGTCCATGGCGCCGGCCCCATCATCCTCCACAAGATGTCGCCCGACGGCAAGCAGCTGCTTGACGACGGCGTGACCATCTACGAAGGTCCCGTCGCGGAGGGTACGAAATTCCACAAGATAGGGGAGTACTACTATCTCAGCATCCCTGAAGGCGGAGTGCAGACCGGCTGGCAGACGGCCTTGCGCGCGAAGGACATATATGGCCCGTACGAAAAGAAGGTCGTCTTGGAGACTGGCTCGACTGACATAAACGGTCCCCATCAGGGGGCGATTGTCGATACCCCGGACGGAGAATGGTGGTTCCTCCACTTCCAGTATCTGGATCCTCTTGGGCGCGTGGTGCACCTGCAGCCGATGCATTGGGAGGATGGTTGGCCCGTAATGGGTGAGGACTACGACGGCAACGGAGTGGGCGAACCTGTCAAGGGCTGGAAGAAGCCTAAGGCCAAGAAAGCCAAGGAGGTCTTCGTCCCTGCTTCTTCCGACGACTTCTCCTCCGACAGGCTTGCCCTCCAGTGGCAGTTCAACCATAATCCCGTTGACGGTGCCTGGGCGCTCGAAAACGGCCGTTTGCGCCTCGACGCGCAGCCTGCGCCTTTCTTTATGCTCGCACGTAATACCCTCACCCAGAAGGTGATGGGTTTCAAGGGCAGTTATACCGTCAAGATGGATTGTTCAGGCCTGACGGACGGACAGTCCGCCGGCCTGGCTTGTATCGGCCAGACCAGCCACACCCTTGGAGTCCGTCAGACTGACGGACAGAAGGTACTTTACCTGGAGACTTTCGGAGATCCTTCCGACACAGAATCCTTTGCCGGGAAGGATGTGTGGCTCAGGTTCACTTTCGATATCAAGGCCAATTCCTTCCAGTTCGCTTACAGTAGCGACGGTAGCGTCTTCAAGGATTTCGGCGAACCTTTCAAAATGCGTTTCGGCTCATGGAAAGGTGTGCGCGCCGGTCTCTACAGCTATATGCTTGCAGAGATGCCTGGAACGGCAGTTGTCGAGTCTGAAGCCGTGAAGGCGGCGGGCACCGCTTGGTTCGACGATTTCGTCTATTCCAGGGAGGATTAGTCCATAGGATACTTCATGCCCCATCCGGCACGCAGCGAGTCCATCTGCTCCATGATGGAGATGGTTTCGGCGTGAGGCATGAAAGGAGACTCGAGAAGGCCCTTTTCGAGAGCGTCCTTACACGCAAGGACCTGATACTCGTATCCGGTGACCTGTCCCTTCGGGGGATAGTGCTCTTCGATGAGCTTGTAGTCCGCGTCATAGATCTTCGCAGCCTGGGGACAATTGGTGTTCTCTACCACGATGTAAGCGTCGTCGCAGACGATCAGTCCCTCTCGGTTGCAGCGTCCATAGGCGCTGGAAATGAGATTGGCCAGCTTCCCATCCTTATACTGTATCGTGATGGTCTCGTACATGTCCACCCCGGTATCGGACATAACGACGCTGGAGTCGGTCTTGGCGAAGTCGCTGCCGAAATACATCCTCATGAAATTCAAGCAGTAAACGCCGAGGTCCAGCAGCGCGCCGCCGCAGAGGTCGGGACGCAGGATGCGCTCTTTCTGCTCCATCGCATAGCACAGACTTGCATAGAGCATCCTCGGCTTGCCGAGCCTGCCGCTGTCGATGATCTCCTTGACCTTGAGGGAAAGGGGCATATAGCGGGTCCAGATGGCTTCCGTGATGAATACTCCGCGGCTCTCGGCCAGCGCGATCAGCTCCTTGGCCTCACGTGCGTTGGCCGTGAAGGCTTTCTCGCAGAGGACGGGCTTTCCGGCCTCTATCGCAAGCTTGGCGTGCGCGAAATGATGTGAATGGGGAGTGGCGATGTAGACGAGGTTTACCTCCGGATCGGCGAGCATCTCTTCGTAGCTGCCGTATGCCTTGGGGAAGCCCCAGTGGTCTGCGAAAGCCTTAGCCTTGGCAAGGTCGCGGGAAGAAATGGCGTAGGGGATGACTTCAGGGTTCTTGAGCCCGGTGAGGGTCTCTGCCATCTTGTCGGCTATCCAGCCGGCACCGATGATTCCGAGTTTAATGGTCATAAGTTTATTGTGTTCAGGATGATTTCTGTCTCAACTCTTACAAATGTAGCAAAATATATCGGGAAATATAGCTAACTTTGCAAGTTAGAATCAGATCATTCTTATGACAGCACTTCTGTTGTTCCTATTCGGGGCCATGGCCATCTCTTTCCTCTGCTCGATACTCGAGGCGAGTCTGATGTCCACGCCTATATCATATGTGACGATGCGTGAGGAGGACGGTTACAAACCTGCCTCCCGATTCAAGCAATACAAGCAGGACACCTCCCGTCCCATCGCTGCTATCCTTTCGCTCAACACTATCGCCAACACCATTGGTGCCGCCGGTGTCGGCCAGCAGGCCAATATCCTTTTCGGATCGCGCTGGTTCGCCCTGGTCAGCATCATCGTCACCATCCTCATACTCGTCTTCTCGGAGATCATCCCCAAGACGATCGGCGCCACCCGTTGGAAGTCCCTCATGGGCTTCACGACCGCTTGCATCAGGTTCCTCATCTTCATCATGTACCCCATCGTGGTCTGCATCGAGTGGCTTCAGAAGCATATCACCCCCAAGGACAGCTCCGACACCTCCGTGTCGCGCGACGAGGTCAGCGCAATGGCCAATGTCGCGGAAGAGGAAGGCGACCTGGAGGAGGACGAGAACGCCATCATCCAGAACCTCATCAATATGGATGACGTGACCGCCGCCGACGTCATGACTCCACGAGTGGTCGCCCACATCGCTCCTGAGCGAATGACCATCAAGACCTTCTACCGCGACAAGCGTTATCTGCACCACAGCCGTATCCCCGTTTTCGCCGATAATGACGAGTACATCACCGGATATATCCTCAGGATGGAAGCCCTCCAGCTGATGGCTGAGGACAAGTATGACGTGACGCTCGGCGAGATCAAGCGCGAGATCGCCAGCTTCAATGAAGACACTCCTCTCGACGAGATCTGGGACGAGATGCTCCGCAAGGACGAGCAGATCTCCGTGATAATCAACGAATACGGCAGCTTCCAGGGCATCCTCACCCTCGAGGACGTGATCGAGACCCTGCTCGGCAGCGAGATCGTGGACGAGTATGATACCGTCCGCGACATGCAGCAGCTTGCCCTCGATAAATGGAAAAAGAGACGTGATTCATCATCACGTCTCCCTTCCAAAGAATAATCTCTGTCAATAATCCCTATTTGAAGAGCTTCTGAGCCATCTGGTAGAGACACCTTCTCCAGGTGAGGAACTCGTGTGCGGTACCCTCGGAGACATAGGACATGGCGTTGTAGCCGGCGGCCTTGAGGGCGTTAGCTGCATTGGTGACGCCGTCAGGGTTCTCCTTGCTTCCGCAGCCCATGAAGACGAACTTCACGCCGGTGTTGGCAATCTCCTCGGGGGAGTAGGTGCCGCCGGAAAGAAGGCCGTAGTAGCCGAAGACCTCGGGACGGGCGAGGGTGATGCTGTGAGTCTCCATACCACCCATGGACAGACCGGCCATTGCACGGTGATCCTTGTCGGCGATGGTGTTGAAGTTGGCGTCGATGTAAGGGATGAGCTCCTCTACGAGGACGGTCTCAAAGCCGTTGTTCATCATCATGCCCATGCCACCGGCACGGCGCTGCTGACCGCCAGCGGGAGCGCCGGGGCCGGCAGGACGCTGTCCACCGGGAGCTGCCGCAGGGGCGCCCTGGGGACGCTGTCCGGGAGCTGCTGCAGGAGCGCCCTGAGGACGCTGTCCTCCAGGGGCTGCACCGGCAGCCGGCCTGGGACCTGCGGGCATTGCGCCGGGACGGAAGCCTTCATTGGTCATACCGTAGGTCATGACAATGATGAAAGGCTCGACCTTACCCTCGGAGATGAGGTTGTCCATGATGAGGTTGGCGTGGCCCTGATTCCACCAGGCGTACTCGTTCTCGCCCCAGCCGTGCTGGAGATAGAGGACGGGATAGCGCTTGTTGTCCTTGCCGTAGGTCGGAGGAGTATAGACGAACGCTTTCTTGAGCATGTTCGTGCTCTTGGACCAGAAGAGGACCTGCTGGACATTTCCGTGAGGGATGTTGCGCTCCTCATAGAAGGCGCGGTCGTGTGCGGGGATCTCGATACCGCTCTCCTGACGGGTGGAGCCGTAGAAGTTCTCGGTGCCGGGGTCGTTGAAGGTACCGCCGTCGATGAAGATGTGATAATAGTGGAAGCCCTCGTCCATAGGACCGGAGGTGGTGCCCCACCATGCGCCGTCTTCGCCCTTGCTCAGGACGGTGCCGCCCTGGCCGCCGAGACCGAGGCTCACGCGGACAGACTGTGCATCAGGAGCTTCGATGCGGAAACGGGCATAACCCTGGGAATTGACCATAGGATACTGCTGACCGGGCTGGTTCAGCTCTGAAGGAACGAAGTCCTCCTTGATCTCGGTGTTCTGTGCGAAACCGAGGTTGGCCACCATGAAGATGGCGCTCAAAAGAATCAATGATTTCTTCATAGCGATAATAATGTTAGTAATTATGCTTTTCCCAAAGATAGGCATAATTAGGCAAATTATCGATTGAAAATCGATTCTTTTTATTTCGGAATTATGCCAAAGGGGAGGTGTTCAGCAGATATTCCTTGAAGGAGGCATAGTCGCGCGGCAGGGAAGTGCGCTCTACACGGCCTTCCATGAATGCTTTCAGCTTGTCGGGAATCGTGACAGGAGAGCCGATGATGCTCTCGACAGTGTCCTTGAACTTCGCCGGATGGGCGGTCTCGCAGAAGAGACCGGTCTCGCCGGGAGCGAGGCCTTCGGCCAGCGCCCGGTATCCGCACGCTCCGTGCGGGTCGCAAAGATATCCGGTGCGGGCAAAGACGTCGCGGATGGTATCGGCGATCTGTCCGTCGGAATAGGTGGCGCCGGAGATGTCGGCGCAGATGGCTTCGTGGCTCCTGCCATAGAGCTCGTACACGCGGGCGAAGTTGCTGGGATCTCCGACGTCCATCGCGTTGGCGATGGTCTGGATCGACGGTCTTGGATCGTACTGCCCGGTCTTCAGGAAGTCATAGAAAACGCTGTTGGCATTGTTCGCGGCGATGAAGCGCTTGACGGGCAGTCCCATCCGCTTCGCGAAAAGGCCCGCGCAGATGTTGCCGAAATTGCCGGAAGGCGTGCAGACGACGAGATTGTCCGCAAGTCCCAGTTTCTTCATCTGGGCATAGCCCCAGAAATAGTAGAAAGCCTGCGGCAGGAAACGGGCAACGTTTATGCTGTTGGCGGAGGTCAGGCGCATACGGGCGTTGACCTCAGGATCCATGAAGGCGCTCTTGACCAGAGCCTGGCAGTCGTCGAACACTCCGTCGATCTCCAGTGCGGTTATGTTGCGTCCGAGGGTGGTGAACTGACACTCCTGAATGGGGCTGACCTTTCCTTTAGGATACAGTACATAGACGTGGATGCCTTCCACGCCGAGGAATCCGTTGGCAACGGCGCTGCCGGTGTCGCCGGAAGTCGCCACCAGCACGTTGAGCCGCTCGCCGGAACGGAAATATCCCAGAAGGCGGGCCATGAAACGCGCGCCTACGTCCTTGAACGCAAGGGTAGGGCCGTGGAAGAGCTCCAGCGCATAGATATTGTCATCGACCTTGGCTACGGGGCAGTCGAAAGACAGCGTATCATACACTATGTCGTGAAGGGCGTCGCGGTCGACATCTTCGCCGAAGAAGGCATAGGCTGCCGCGCAGGCAACTTCGCGGAAATCCATTTCGCAGATATTGTCGAAGAAGGCCTTGGGCAGGGGCCGGATGCTCTCCGGCATATAGAGCCCGCGGTCTTCGGCCAGACCCTTGACCACAGCCTTCTCCAGAGTGGCGAGGGGGGCCTTGCCGTTGGTGCTGTAGTACATCATTGCGCGAGAAGTTTAGCTCCCTTGTTGGTGACCTTGACTACATAGACCTCGCAGTTGATGTTGCGCGAGGCGAAATGCTCCTTCATGATCTCTCCGGCCTTGTGCGCGATCTCGCGCTTGTCGGAAAGGGAGAAAACGGAAGGTCCGGAACCGGAAATGTTCATTGCCATGGAACCGGAATCGAGTATCTTCTCGCGAAGCTCGTCGAATCCGGGGATGAACTGTTTGCGGTAAGGCTCGGCCACCGCGTCTTTCATCGCGCGGCCCACAAGGCCGATATTGCCGGAATAGAGTCCGGCGACCAGTCCTCCAACGTTGCCCCACTGGCTGATGGCGTCGTGCATCGGGACAGCCTTGGGCAGGATGCTGCGGGCGGCCTTGGTCGAAACCATGATCTTGGGGTGTACCACGGCGCAATAGAAATTGCCCGGGATGGGCATCTGGATGATGTCGAGAGGTTCGTATCCGCGGATGAGGATGATGCCGCCGAGCAGTGCCGGGGCGGCGTTGTCGGCATGATAGCCGCCGCTGGCGAGATTTTCTCCCTCCATGGCGCAGACGACCATCTCCTCGTCGGAGAGAGGGCAGTCGAACAATTCGTTCATTCCGTAGGCAGCGGCGGCGCTGGATGCAGCGCTGGAGCCGATACCCGATCCGGGATAGATCTTCTGGCAGACGGTAACGTCGATCTGAGCTTTCTTTCCGGTCATCTCCAGGAACTTGCGGATGACCGGTGTGATGACGTTGTCCTCGATGTCCTCCGGCAGGGGGACGTCGGTCTTGTTGGTGATGGTGATGCCGTCACCTTCGGATGCCGTCATCTCGAGGATGTCTCCGACCTCATCGAGCGCGAGACCCATTATATCGAATCCGCATCCGAGGTTTGCGATGGATGCAGGGGCGAATACTCTGACTTTCTTCATGGCCTTATACGTTGGCGATGCTCATTATGTCTGCGAACACTCCGGCTGCGGTGACGCTTGCGCCTGCTCCGTAGCCCTGGATCAGCATGGGGTGCTTGTTGTATCTCTCAGTGGTGAGAAGGATGATGTTGTTGGAGCCCTCGAGCTCGTAGAGGGACGAACGCTGGCCGAATTCGCAGAGCGAAACGGTATATTTGCCGTCATCCATACGTGCGACGACTCGCCAGTGCTTGTTCTGCTCCGCAAGTTTGCGACGGCGCTCCTCAAAGTCGGCGTCGAGTTCGGGAAGCCTCTGCCAGAACTCTTCCAGGCTGCAGCGGAAGTAATCCTCAGGAATGAGGTTCTCGGCGACGACGTCCTCCTGCTCGACCTTGTAGCCCGCTTCGCGCGCGAGGATGACGAGCTTGCGGATGACGTCCTTGCCTGAGAGGTCGATGCGGGGATCGGGCTCGGAGAAGCCCTGCTCCTTGGCCATCTTTACGGTCTGACTGAAAGGAATGTCCTCCGAGAGGGTGTTGAAGATGAAGTTGAGCGTTCCGCTCAGCACGGCCTCGATCTTGAGGATCTTGTCACCGCTGTTGCGCAGGGCGTTGATGGTATTGATGATGGGCAGTCCCGCTCCTACGTTGGTCTCGAAGAGGAATTTTACGCCGCGCTTGAGGGCGAGGGCCTTCAAAGCGGCATAATTGGCATACTCCGAGGATGCGGCGACCTTGTTGGCCGCGACGACGGAGATGCCGTGCTCGAAGAAGTCCTTGTAAAGGCTCGCCACGTCTGCGCTGGCCGTACAATCGACGAACACGGAGTTGAAAATGTTCATGCCGATGACCTCGTCCCTGAGCTTGTCCAGGTCGAGGGCGATGCCGTTCTCCAGGCGCTCGCGGTAATCGCTCAGGTCTATGCCTTCGCGGTCGAAGATGCCGCGGGTGCTGCGGGCGATGCCCACTACGTTTATCTTGAGGTTGTTCTCCTTCATGAGTTTCTCCCTCTGGGCGGCGATCTGTCCGATGAGGTTGCCGCCTACCGTGCCGATGCCGCAAATGAAGACGTTGAGCTCCTGGTATTCCGAAAGGAAAAAACTGTCGTGGATGACGTTGAGGGACTTGCGGAGATACTTGCGGTTGACTACGAAGGAGATGTTGTGCTCCTCGGTGCCCTGGGCGCAGGCGATGATGCTGATGCCGTTGCGGCCGAGAACACTGAAGAGCTTGCCGGCGATACCGGCGTTGTTCTTCATGTTCTCTCCGACGATGGCGACGGTGGCGAGGTCCCTCATCAGCTGGACCGGGTCCATCGATCCTTCGGAGATCTCATGGGCGAACTCGCGGCTCAGGACCTCGCATGCAGCGTCGGCCTGGTCGGCAGTGACGCCTAGCGAGATGTGGGTCTCGGACGAGGACTGGCTGACGAGGAATACGCTGATGCAATTGTCCGCCAGGCTGGTGAAGATGCGCTTGTCCACGCCGATGATTCCGGCCATGGATGTACCGGACACGGTGATCAGACAGGAATTGTCGATGGACGAGATGCCGGTCACGGCCCTGGCATCCTTGCGGCTGTGCTTGCGGATGACGGTGCCGGGGGCGGAAGGATTGAAGGTATTCTTGATCAGGACGGGGATGTCCTTGGAACTGACGGGGTAGATCGCCGGGGGATAGATGACCTTGGCGCCGAAGTTACAAAGCTCCATGGCATCCGTGAAACTGAGCTCGTCGATGACATAGGAAGTCTTGATGACGCGGGGGTCGGCGGTCATGAAGCCGTCCACGTCGGTCCAGATCTCGAGGCATTGCGCGTTGAGCGCCGCGGCGATGATGCTGGCGGTATAGTCCGATCCGCCGCGGCCGAGATTGGTGATCTCTCCGGTGCGGGAGTCGGTGGAAATGAAGCCCGGCACGACCGCGATTTCATTGCGGCCCTCGATGCCGGAGAACTTGCGGCGGACGAGCTCCTCGGTGACCTCGGAATCGAGGACGTTCTTGCCTTCGATAACGGTGGACTTGATGAACTCAAGGGAGTCGTAAAGGAACGAGCCGGGGAGCAACGCGCTAACTATCATTGCGGACAGGCGTTCGCCAAAGCTCACGATCTGGCACGATGTCTTGGCGGGGAGCACGCGGAGCGTATAGACGCCCTCGTACAATGCGCGGAGACGCTCATGCTCGGCTTCGACTGCGTCGAGCAGTCTGCTCTTTGTGTCCGAAGGCTCGAAGATGGCCTCGATGAGGTCGATATGGCGCTTGCGGATGCCCTCGTACGATGCGCGGAAATCCTTGTCGCCGCGCTCGGCCTGGGCCGAGGTCGCGATTAGCCTGTCCGTGATGCCGCCGAGTGCGGACACGACGACTATCACGCTCTCCTGGCGCGAGGAAACAATTTGTTTGACATTGAGGATGGACTCGGCCGAGCCTACTGATGTGCCACCGAATTTAAGAACGTTCATATACTACTAACCCTTTATTGGGTGTGAAGATATGAAATATTTTTAAAAACACCAAAAGAATCTGTTACAGAAGATGGTTGAGGAACAGTTTGCGTTCATCTTCCGAGAAGCCGCGGCGGACGGCGTAGTCTGCGAGTGACTGCGTGTCAACCTTCCTGATATTGCAGTATGATGCATCTGTGTGGGCGATGACAAGGCCGCAAATGCTTGCTTCGGGTATCATCGCGCAGGAGTCGGTGAGGGTGATGCCGATGTCCGGCAGCGCGGTGAGGACGTCGCGCTTCAGGCTATGGTCCGGGCAACAGGCGTAGCCTATGCCCGGCCTGATGAGCCTGAAGCCTTCGGGCAGTGCGCGCGCCCAAAGGCGGCCGAGATGCTCGGACGCCGCTTCGGCCAGAGTCACGCGCAGTGCGTGACCCACGAACGAACCGTCGTCCGGACAATCGACGCGCACGGCGAAAAGACCCAGCTGAGCGCTTCCTTCTTCGGGGAAGAAGTCAGCCAGCGAGGCCCCGTCGCGGAGCATCGGCAGCGTGAGGCTGCCGTCGGTCGAGACGATGTCGTCGCCTGTGCGCCGACAGTCGAAGAAGCGGGCCGTCACGACGGCCTCGGGCTTCTCCGCCTGCAGGATGCCAAGCGCCTCGTGCTCCAGTTCCGCGGAGGCGGCGCAGCCGTCCTCTCCGCGGCACTTCAGCCCGCAGACACCGAAGAACATCCTCCAGTCGAAACTGTCCTTCAGCTCCTTCCAGCCGAGTCTGGTCAGCGGTATATCCTTGAAAGGCCTGCCCGGAAGGAAACCTGCGGGTTTCTTCCGCACATCGGTTGACTTTTCAGGAGCAGCCGCCGGCTTCTCCGCCCGAAGGGCGGCAAGACCCGCCTGGCGGGCGTGCTCGGCCGCGGCGAATGCAGAAGGATCCTGCATGTATTTCTTCGCCATCACGGCGGAAGCCGAAGCGTCGGGACCGTAATAGACGTTGGGGTATAAAGGCGCGAGTTTGACGGCGGTATGGATGGCGGAAGCGGCAGCTCCGCCTACGAAGAGGGGAGTGGTCATTCCGCGTGCGGACATCTCGCGGCAGATCTCTTCCATCCTGTGAAGCGACGGGGTGATCAGACCGCTTACCCCGATGATGTCGGCGCCTATCTCCGCGGCCTTGTCCAGGAGAGTCTCACAAGGCACCATCACGCCCAGGTCCGTCACTTCGAATCCGCTGCAGGTCAGTACGATGGCAGTGATGTTCTTGCCTATGTCATGAACATCGCCCTGCACTGTGGCTATAAGGAATCTTGGTTTGCCGGAAACGGACTCTCCGGACTCCATATAAGGTTCGAGGACGGACACTGCGTCACGCATGACTCTGGCGGACTTGACTACCTGCGGGAGGAACATCCTGCCGTCTCCGAAAAGCTCTCCAACTCTCTCCATTCCGGACATCAGCGGGCCCTCTATCACGGCGACCGCGTCACCGAGCTTCTCAAGGCACTTGAGCGTGTCTTCTTTCAGATTGGCGGACAATCCTTTGACAACCGCTGTCGAAAGTCTTTCTTCAGGATCTGTGACCGCCTCTTCGACGGTCTTTTGAACCTCTCCGGAATCACCTTCCGCGAGCATTTCCGATGCCTTGGCTACGAGCCTGGAAGTCGCCTCCGGGTCGGAGTCGAAGATGACGTCTTCGACAGCCTTCCGAAGTTCGGGATCGATCTCGTCGTAGATCTGGAGCATCTGCGGATTGACGATGGCCATGTCGAGTCCGGCCTTGACGGCGTGATACAGGAATACGGAATGCATCGCTTCTCGTACCCTGTTGTTGCCGCGGAAGGCGAACGACAGATTGGAGATTCCTCCGGAAGTCAGCGCTCCCGGAAGATTGGCCTTGATCCATCTGACGGCCTCGATGAAATCCACGCCGAAGCGTGCGTGCTCGTCGATGCCCGTTCCGATGGAAAGGACATTGGCGTCGAAAACTATATCCTGAGGCGGTATTCCCACGCCGGTCAGAAGCTTGTAGCTGCGCGAGCAGATGGCGACCTTCCGGTCGAGCGTAACCGCCTGTCCCTCTTCGTCGAAAGCCATCACCACCATCGCACCTCCGAGCGCGTGGATCTCTTTGGCCTTGCGCAGGAATCCAGCCTCTCCCTCCTTGAGGGAAATGGAATTCACGATGCACTTGCCGGGGGAGTTCTTCAGGCCTTCGAGTATGGTGTCCCAGTGGGACGAGTCGATCATCACTGCTGCTTTTGCGATGTCCGGCTCTCCGGAGATGTGCCGAAGGAACACCCTCATCTTCTCGGACGGATCCACCATGGGATCGTCCATGTTGATGTCGATGACGCTTGCGCCTCCTTCGATCTGGGCTGCCGCAATGGCCAGGGCTTCGTCATACTGATCTGCGGCTATAAGCCGGGCGAATTTGCGCGATCCAGCGACGTTCGTCCGTTCGCCGATATTCGTAAAGTTCCGGCTCCGGTCGATCATGAATGCTTCGAGCCCGCTGACAGTGAGATACTTGCGTGGCTCGAAACACCTTGGTTTCAGCCCGCTGACGGCCTCCGAGACGGCTTTGATGTGCGCCGGCGTAGTGCCGCAGCAGCCTCCGACGATATTGAGGCACCCCTGTTCGGCCAGCCTGCGGACTACGCCGGCCATCGCCTCCGGACTGTCATTGTATCTGCCCAGTTCATCCGGGATGCCCGCGTTGGGATAGAAACTGACGGGATGGTTGCAGAATCTGGCGATTTCCGTGACCAGCGGAGCCATCATGTCGGCTCCGAGGGCGCAGTTGATGCCGAAGGCGCACAAGGTGGGGGCGTGCTCTATCGAGCGGTAGAATGCTTCGAGCGTCTGGCCGGTGAGCGTGCGCCCGCTCCGGTCGGAGACCGTCGCGGAAACGATCAGCGGCAAGGGATTGCCGAGCTGCTCCAGGGCATATACGGCGGCCTTGGCATTGAGGGAATCGAAGCAGGTCTCGAGAATGATGAGGTCGGCCCCTCCTCGCACGAGGGCGTCGATCTCCTCCCTGTAAGTCTCTGCGAAATAATCGAAATCATAGGGTCGGAATGCCGGATCGGATGCGTCCGACGCCAGCGTGAGCGACTTGCCTGTCGGCCCGACGCTGCCGGCGACATAGACCCTGCGGCCGGCCGCGTCGGCTACGAGGCGCGCCCTTCGGGCCGACTCGAAAGCCAGCTCCGCAGCCTGGCCGGCCTTGCCTTCGTCGGCCAGCGAAATGCGGTTGGCGTTGAAACTGTTGGTAGTGATGATGTCCGCACCGGCGTCGATGTAAGCGCGGAGGGTGTCCTCCTCTCTCAGCCCTTGCTGGAGCATGGTTCCCATGGCTCCGTCGAGGACCAGGATGCGTCCGGCTATATCCTCGAAGATGCCCATCAGAAATGCCTGCGGATGATTTCGACGGTATTGTCAGGTCTTCCCATCGTATAGAAATGCACTGCCGGAACTCCGTTCTTTAGCAGGTCCGCGACCTGTGCGGAGCACCATTCGAGCCCTATCTGGTAACAGGCTCTCTTGTCGTCTGCATGGGTCTGGAGCTCCCTCACGAGATCCTGCGGAATGTCCAGCGAGAACAGGTCCGGAATAGACTCCAGCTGCCTGGCGCTCGAGAGCGGTTTCAAGCCGGGAATGACGGGCACGTCGATGCCGGCGAAGCGGCAACGGTCGCGGAATTCGTAGAAATGGGAATTGTCGAAGAACATTTGCGTGATGATGAAGTCCGCGCCGGCTTCGACCTTGCGCTTGAGGTTGGCGATGTCCGTCTCCATGTTCGGCGCCTCGAAATGCTTTTCGGGATATCCTCCCACTCCGATGCAGAATCCGGTCCCGGTCGATTCTCCGAAACGCCTGACGGCCGCGACGAGTTCGTTGGCGTAGCGGTATCCTCCGGGCTCGGGCGTGAAACGCTTCTCGCCCAGGAGGCTGTCTCCGCGCAACGCCAGGACATTCTCTATACCCAGGAAGCGGAAATCGCTGAGCATGTCTTCGATGCGCTCGGCGGTGGCCCCGCCGCAGATCAGGTGAGGGACGACTTCGACGTCGAATGCGGCCTGGATGGACGCGCAGACGGCGGTCTCGCTCAAGCGCCTTCTTACGGTATGGCGCGTGAACGTTCCGTCCGGCTCCTGCCTGAACTCGATCTCGTCGCGGTGGCTCGTGACGTTGATGAAGGGCGGCTTGAACTCCATGAAAGGCCGGATGGACTCCAGGAGTTCATGCTGGGTGACGCCTTTCAGCGGCGGCACGATCTCGAGAGAAGCGAAAGGCTTCTTCTGCGCGGCTATTATATCCTTTATCTTCATGGTCTGGTCTGTCCGTTGCCTTCAATCAACCATTTGTACGAAGTGATCTCTTCGAGTCCCATCGGCCCGCGCGCGCCGAGCTTCTGAGTGCTGATGCCTATCTCCGCCCCGAGTCCGAACTGGGCCCCGTCGGTAAAGCTGGTAGGCGCATTGACGTACACGCAGGCGGCATCCACCATGGCCTGGAACTTACGGGCGTTTCCGTCATTCTCCGTGACTATGGACTCGCTGTGGCCGGAGCCGTACTTGCGTATGTGCTCCAGGGCTTCATCCAGGCTGTCGACGGTCTTGACCGCCATCTTGTAGTCCATATATTCCGTTCCGAAGGAGGACGGTCCGGCAGGCTGCAGGCGTTCCTGCGGATATTTGCCCGTAAGGGCGTCGAAAGCCCTGGGGTCGGCATATAGGGTGACGCGGTCGCTCATCTGTTCCAGCAAGACCGGAAGGTCGGCGAGACGGGACGAATGGACGATGAGGCAGTCAAGGGCGTTGCAGACGCTTACGCGGCGCGTCTTGGCGTTGGTGACTATGCGTATGCCCTTTTCAAGGTCTCCGAAAGCGTCGAAATATGTGTTGACCACGCCGGCTCCAGTCTCGATGCATGGAACCTTGGCGTTGTCCCTGACGAAGTCGATGAGCCTTCGCCCTCCGCGTGGGATGACGAGATCGACATAGCCGACTGCTTCAAGCAGTTCGCCTGCGGCTTCGTGTGTGGCGGGCATCAGATTGACCGTGTCGGAATCCACTCCTTCCGCGGCCAGGATATCCTTGATGAGCGCGACGGCGGCGCGGTTGGATGCATCCGCATCGCGGCCGCCCTTCAGCAGGCAGGCGTTGCCGCTCTTGAAGCAGAGGGAGAACACATCGAAGGTGACGTTGGGACGGGCTTCGTAGATGACGCCGATCACTCCGAAAGGAACGCTGACCTTGCGCAGCTTGAGACCGTTGGGGAGAGTCCTTTCGACAAGGGTCCGGCCGAGTGGCGAGGGGAGCGAAGCCACCTGCCGCATATCGGCCGCTATGCCGGCCAGGCGCTCTTCCGTGAGCATCAAACGGTCGTATAGGGGATTGGACCGGTCCATCGCCGCCAGATCGACGGCATTGGCTTCCAGGATGACGGATGACTTCTCGACGATGGCGTCCGCCAGGCGGAGAAGCACTGCTTTACGCCGCTCGTCGTCCAGCACCGCGAGTGAGCGCGAAGCGTCTTTGGTACGGATGAATATATCTGATGTCGACATTGTCTATGCTTTGGAAACGAATTCGGTGTGTACGGTATTGCGGGGATCGGTGAGGACATCCACGAGGATGTTCTCGCGCCGCCCGTTGGCGATGATGACCCGTATGCCTTCGGCGGCCAGTTTCATGGCCACGTTGCATTTGGAGGACATTCCGCCGCGGCCGGAAGAGCTCTTCTTCTCACTGATATGCTCTTCGACGGCGTCGCCCGGAGTTATGCGCGGGATGACGCTCGAAGCGGGATCGTCGGGAGACCCGTCGAACACTCCGTCGACATTGGTCAGGATTACGAGGGATTCGGCCCCGACCATGCCGGCGACGAGTCCCGACAGTTCGTCGTTGTCGGTAAACATCAGCTCGGTGATGCTGACGGTGTCGTTCTCGTTGACGACGGGAAGGACGTGGCTCTGTAGCATTACCTCCATGCAACTTTTCTGGTTGTTGTACTCTTGGCCTTCGTCGAAATTCTTCTTCATCGTCAGGACCTGGCCCACGGTGATTCCATAGTTCTGGAACAGTCGGTAATAGAGGTCCATAAGGCGTACCTGTCCGATGGCGGAATAGAGCTGGCGCTGCTGGACGTCAGTGAGTTTGCGGTCTTCACGGATGAGCGAACGGCCGCAGGCCACTGCGCCGCTTGTCACGAGGATGGTTTCATATCCTTTCTCGTGCAAAGTGACGATCTGGTCCACTATGGCGGAAACGCGGGTGGTGTCCAGGGAACCGTCGGCGCGGGTAAGGACATTGCTGCCCACCTTTACGACTATACGCCTTGGCTTCGGCGCCTTGATGACCATCAAGCCCTTGACGACGGAGTCACTGAAACCTGCTTCCTCCATGGCGTTCAGCCCTCTGATGGTCAATCCGTTGGGAGTGGTGACGCGGTCGATCTCATGCTCCGGGTCGAAGCCCTTGGCCTTGACGAGCGCGGCGGCGCCCCGTACGGTCTGGCAGACGGCTTCGCCCGTCTGCGCTCCGTCCAGCCCCAGCCGCGCTCCGCCTTCCGCCGAAGCGCTGATATAGCGCATTGCGTAGGCGATGCCGCAGGAGGCGAGAGAAGTGCCGGACAGCATCTGCTCCAGGGGAACGACCGCTGTCTTGCCGACGCAGTCGAACAGGCCCTTGAGAGTATCGATCTCCCTGTCGGAAGCCGTAACCGATGATATATAGGTCATGCTTTCGCCTATCTCGATGGCCGTGTTCGGGATGGCGTATGCGATGGACGGAAGCGTACCGTCCTTGTCCAGCCATTCCTTTAGTTGTTCGGGCTTGATGCCGGGTGCGATGGACACTACCATCTGACGCCCGTACTCGAGGACTCCCCGGGTCTCCTTCAGGACGGCCTCCATCTGCCAGGGCTTGACGGCATAGAATACGATATCGGCCCCCGATGCAGCGGCACAGTTGTCCGTGTCGGTGCGGAGACCTGCTGACTTGAACTTCTCGAGGCTGCTTTCGTGACGCGCCGTGACGGTGATGCAGGAAGCCGCGACGGCCCCGCATGCGGCAAATCCGAGGGCGGCCGATCCGCCCATGTTGCCCGCGCCGATGATTGTTATTCTCATAGGACTGTCTAACCAACAATTTCCCAAATGTATCCTTTTTCCGGCTCAATTCCAAACCTTAAACGTATTAAAACGCCTGCGTGTCAGTTTTTCGCCGGAACACTTTTATTTTTTAAAAAATTTATTTATCTTGCCAAAACTTAGTTAGTAGTACCCTATATGAAACTCAGGAGCAGTGTCACCTTCGAGGGACGCAGAATGGCTGGCGCCAGGTCCCTCTGGCTTGCGGACGGCATGCGCAAGGAGCAGTTCGGCAAGCCCGTCATCGCCATCGCCAATTCTTTTACACAGTTCGTTCCCGGCCACGTGCATCTGCACGAGGCGGGTCAGATCGTAAAAGAAGAGATCGAGCGCCTCGGCTGCTTCGCCGCCGAGTTCGACACCATCGCCGTGGACGACGGAATCGCCATGGGCCACGACGGCATGCTCTATTCCCTCCCTTCCCGTGACATTATCGCCGACAGCGTCGAGTATATGGTCAATGCCCACAAAGCCGACGCCCTGGTCTGCATCAGCAACTGCGACAAGATCACGCCCGGAATGTTGATCGCTGCCATGCGGCTCAACATCCCTACCATTTTCGTGTCCGGCGGCCCGATGGAGGCCGGAGTGTTGGGAAGCGCCAGGCTCGACCTTATCGACGCCATGGTCAAGTCCGCGGATCCTTCGGTCAGCGACTCCGACGTGGCCGCCATCGAAGCCTGCGCCTGCCCGACTTGCGGTAGCTGCTCCGGCATGTTCACCGCCAACTCCATGAACTGCCTCACCGAAGCCATCGGCCTGGCCCTGCCCGGCAACGGCACCGTCCTGGCCACCCACGCCCTCCGCAAGGAGCTCCTCATCAAGGCCGCCCGCCAGATAGTCGCCAACGCCTTCAAGTACTATGATGAGGACGACCCGTCCGTGCTCCCGCGCAGCATCGCCACCCGTACGGCTTTCCTGAACGCCATGTCCCTGGACATCGCCATGGGCGGCTCCACCAACACCGTCCTGCACCTGCTGGCCGTCGCCGGAGAGGCAGGAACGGATTTCACGATGAAAGACATAGACGCGCTGTCGCGCAAGGTCCCTTGCATCTGCAAGGTCGCTCCCAATACACAGAAATACCACATCCAGGATGTGGGACGCGCCGGCGGCGTGCTCGGCATTATGTCCGAGCTTGTCAAGGCCGGCCTCGTCGATCCAGCTGCAAGCCGTGTCGACGGCATGACCCTCGGCGAAGCCGTAGCCCGCTACGACATCCTGTCCGCCGACTGTCCCGCCGAGGTCCGCAGGCTCTACGCTTCCGCCCCCGCCGGTCGGAGGACGACCAAGATGGCTTCCCAGGATTTCTATGCCGACACCCTTGATACCGACCGCGCAGGCGGATGCATACGCGATATCGCGCACGCTTATACCAAGGACGGAGGCCTGGGCGTCCTGTTCGGCAACATTGCCAAGGACGGCTGCGTCATCAAGACCGCCGGAGTGGACGAGTCCATCTGGCATTTCCGCGGCCCGGCCAAGGTGTTCGATTCCCAGGAAGCCGCATGCGACGGCATACTCGGAGGAGCCGTCAAGAGCGGCGACGTGGTAGTCATCAATTTCGAGGGTCCCAGAGGCGGCCCCGGAATGCAGGAGATGCTTTATCCCACCTCTTATATCAAATCGATGCATCTTGGCAAGGAATGCGCCTTGATCACCGACGGGCGTTTCAGCGGAGGCACATCCGGCCTTAGCATCGGACACATCTCGCCCGAGGCTGCAGCCGGCGGCGAGATCGGCCTTGTGCGTGACGGCGATATCATCGAGATCGACATACCTTCTCGCAGCATCGATGTCCTGCTGTCCGACGCCGAGCTCGAAAGCCGCCGCGCGGAAGAGTTGGCCAAAGGCCGCAAGGCCTTCCGCCCGCCGCACCGCGTACGCGAGGTCTCGAAGAGCCTCAAGGCCTATGCCGCCATGGTCAGCAGCGCTGACAAGGGCGCCAGACGCATCATCGAAGACGATTAAAAAAGGAACGGACATGACAGACAATTCAAACGGCAGGATGCTCAAGGGATCGCAGATCCTCCTCGAGTCACTCATCAACCAGGGTGTGGATACTATATTCGGGTATCCGGGCGGCTCCATCATGCCGGTGTACGACGCCTTGTACGACTACACCGACAGGCTTCGCCACATCCTTGTACGCCACGAGCAGGGCGCCATCCATGCGGCCCAGGGCTTTGCCCGCGTCCGCAATTTCCCCGGAACGGTGATCGTAACCTCCGGCCCCGGAGCCACCAACGTCATCACCGGCGTCGCAGACGCCATGATCGATTCCACCCCCGTCGTCGTCATCGCCGGACAGGTCGCATCCGCGGCCCTCGGCACCGACGCTTTCCAGGAAACCGACCTCATCGGCATGACCACGCCCATCTCCAAGTGGGCTTATCAGATACGCCGTCCGAAAGACATAGCATGGGCGGTCGCCCGCGCCTATTACATTGCGGCCAGCGGCCGTCCCGGTCCCGTAGTCCTCGACTTTACGAAGGACGCCCAGGTCGGCATGGCGGAGTACATCCGCAAGGACTGCAACTTCATCCGCAGCTACGTCCCCGTGCCCGAGCCGGCAGAGGAGTCCCTCGTAGAGGCCGCCGCCATGATCGACGCGGCCCGCAAGCCTTTCGTGGTCTATGGCCACGGCATCATCCTCTCCGGCGCGGAGAAGGAGCTTGCCGGCTTCCTCGACAAGGGCGACATCCCTGCGGGATCTACCATGCTCGGACTCAGCGCTCTCGACTCCGACAATCCCCATTATACCGGCATGCTCGGCATGCACGGCAGCCTGGCTTCGAATGTGCTGACACAGGAGTGCGACTTGCTCATAGCGGTCGGAATGCGCTTCGACGACAGGGTGACCGGCACCATCTCTACATACGCCAAGCAGGCGAAGATCATCCACATCGACATCGACGCATCCGAGATCGGAAAGAATGTCCCCGTCGATCTCGGCATCCTCGGCGATGCGCGTGAAGTGCTCTCCGACCTCACACGCCGCATAAAGCCCGGCGTTAAGCGCGACTGGGACGGCGAGAAGGAAACCTGCGACGCCGTCGAGAAGGACAAGGTTATCGACCCTGAAGTAAGGCCCGCGGAAGGACTCATCAAGCCCGGCGAGGTCATCTCCGCCGTGGCGGAAGCCTGCGAAGGCAAGGCCATAGTCGTCACCGACGTCGGCCAGAACCAGCTCTTCGCTTCGCGCTATTCCCGCTTCAAGCAGTCCCGCAGCATGATCACCTCCGGCGGACTCGGCACTATGGGCTTCGGACTTCCGGCCGCCATCGGCGCCAAGGTCGCCGCTCCCGACCGCCCCGTATGTCTTTTCGTCGGAGACGGAGGCATCCAGATGACGGTCCAGGAGCTCGGCACCATCATGCAGGAAGGGACGGGTGTCAAGATCATACTCCTGAACAACAACTGGCTGGGCAATGTCCGCCAGTGGCAGGAGCTCTTCTTCGACGGACGCTACTCCTTCACAAGGATGATGAATCCCGATTATGAAAAGCTCGCCGGATCCTACGGCATCGCTTACAAGGCCTTGGAGGATCGTTCCGAGATGCGCGGCGCCATCGCACAGATGCTGGCGGACGACCGTCCGTTCATCCTGAACGTGCATGTCGCCGAGGCCGACAACGTCTTCCCGATGATCCCGCCGGGCAAGAGCGTCGGCGAGATAATGTTGAACGATAAAGACTGGTTCGTATATGGAAAGTGAGAAACTCTATGAGATAACGGCCTACACCGAGAACCAGGTCGGTCTGCTCAGCTCCGTCGCGGGCATATTCACCCGCAGGAGCATCAATATCGAGAAACTGCTCGTGTATCCTTCCAAGATAGAGGGTATACACAAGTTCAAGATCCTCGCCCGCACCACCGAGAAGAACGCGCGTGCGGTCGTGCTGCAGATGGAAAACAGCGAGGACGAGAGAAAGG
>JAEEGJ010009677.1_pt1 | contig 25616 bp, 19 predicted proteins | sample 8958761 | NCBI WGS metagenome assembly JAEEGJ01 (sample SAMN16246546, study PRJNA631951) | gut metagenome | biome: gut microbiome; feature: rumen; material: RS-attached | host: Bos | place: Iran: Karaj | collected 2018-10 | reverse complement strand
TGTGGCAATGATGATGCCGTGGTCCATGATGATGGAGTCGCACTCGGCGTGGCCGCTGCACTTCGCGTTGCCTGAGATGTCGATGATGACGTCCTGCTTGGATTCATCCTTTGCGACGCCGCGGCTGACGATGTCGCACTTGGAGTCGTCGCCGTCGAGAGAGATTATCATCTCGGCAGAAGCCGTCTGATCAAAGTTTGTAAGTATCTTATCGTGCAGAAGCAGTGTCGCGCCGGGACCTACGGTCGCCTTCGTGACTCTGTGCGTGTCGTTGATGCCCGCGATCTGCGAAGTGTCCATCTCCATTGTCGAACCTTCAAGGAGCTCGACTTCGGTAGTCGGATTCATGAATCTCTTGCCGGTTCCGGTGCCTTCGCCGTAATGTTTTTCGACATATTTAACGTGCGAATTCTTTCCGACATGGAAAGAGTGAACGCCGTCGTGCTGGCTGTCATGTCCGCCGCAGTTGCTGATGCCGCATCCTGCAACGATCGTGACGTCGCAGTCCTCGCCGATGAAGAACTCGTTGAAGACCGTCTCCTTGTGGCCGGATTTGCTGATGATGACCGGAATGTGGCAGGACTCGTTCTTTGTGCCGTCCTTGATGTGGATGTTGATGCCCTGGCCGTCCTCACGCGACTCAATCTCGATGTTCGCGGTCGAGTTCCTTGCCTCGCTCGCTCCGTTGTTCCTTATGTTGAAAGCACCTACGGGGAGCGAATCGAGTTCGGCGATTTCCTTTAATATCCTTTTCTCAAGATCATCCATTGCAGTTTACCCCCTCAGCTCCCGCGATCAGGCAGCCTTTGCGGTTCCTGTGATGCGTCATGTTAAGCTCTTCCATTATCTTCGCGCTGTCATCGTATCTGTCGACCTCGCCGTCCTTTAAGTAGACGATCTTGTCGGCTATCTCGAGTATGCGCTCCTGGTGGGAGATGATCATGATATTGCCGTTTGTAACTTCTCTTAAATTCTCGAAAACCTGGATCAGGTTCTGGAAGCTCCACAGGTCGATTCCGGCCTCCGGCTCATCGAAAAGGCTTAATTTACCGCCTCTTGCTGCCGCGGTGGCTATCTCGATCCTCTTGAGCTCGCCGCCCGAGAGAGTGTCGTTGATCTCACGGTCCAGGTAATCTTTCGGGCAGAGTCCGACTGCTCTTAAGAACGTTCCCATCTTGACGGGCTTACCCTCGGCGATCGAAAGGATGTCTCTTACCCTGATGCCCTTGAACCTTACGGGCGTCTGGAAAGCAAAGCTCATTCCGCGGTCTGCGCGCTCGTTGATCGGGAGGTCCGTTATGTCCTCACCGTCGAAAATGATCCTTCCCGAGGTCGGTGTGATAATGCCCATGATGATCTTGAGAAGCGTTGACTTGCCGCTTCCGTTGGGTCCGGTGATCGCGACGAACTTATCGTCTATCTTCAGATTTATATTCTTGAGGATATCCTTGTCATCGGCGTGAAAGCAGATATTCTGAAGTTCCAGCATGACTTTTTCTCCTAAAGTTGGTGATTCTTTGCGCTAGGCTACCATACTATATATTCTCCGGGGTAAATTAACAATAGACATTTTCGACATATGTCGGAAACATATCTCGATATTATTTGTTAGCGGTGTTACAATGTCCTTTATGAAAAATAAAAATATATCTTCCTGAAAAGGAAGGTAAGGACAAGACATAGATGAGCAAGAACAAAAGCCAGCCTTATATTTTCGTTACCCAGCAGAAGCTCATAGACTTCTGCCGCTATGACATCGGATGGTTCGACTTAGTCGGCGGAACCGAAGATGACGCATATCCCGCAAACGGCTTTGACGTACAGTGCGAAGTCGATTACCCGATGCAGCTCGAAGACTTAAGGATCGCGCTGTCCCATTTCGCGGACGACGAGGTGTTGCTCGAGGATTTCCTTTTCGACTGGTGGTATCCGATAATGGTCTACTTCTTCCATAACCTTTGTCTGGATGACCTTTTCGGACCTGAGCCCGACTCGATGAATGCAGTCGAGCTTCCTACTCTGCCCCTGACCGAGGAAGACGTGCTCATCACCATTATGGCAGTCATCGCGCATTCGGATCTCGACAAGAAGCTGCCCTACCAGCCTCTTCCGCTGTCCCACTTCATCGATCTCGAGTCAATGATCTCCATGATCGAGCTGTTTCAGGAAGATAAGGACCTCCCGGTCCCGGAGCGCAGATACACCCAGCCCCAGAAGACCGCATTCATCAATCACTGGGACAACAATCTCCTGCTGGATGACGCGAGCGAAGATATAAAGACGCTCTTCAGACAGTTCACCGACGAGCTCTGCGACAAGCAGGTCTTTGAAGCCCTCAAGGCAAAAGCGTATGCCTGCTATGGCGGCAACGCCGTTTATGCGTGCGATTTCGCCGAATCGGCAAAGCTTCTGGATATCCTGTGGCGCAAGTTCAGTTTCGGCTATGCCGCGAACACGCTTGGTTACATCTACTACAACGGAAGGATCGGCGGCAAGCCTGACTTCGAGAAGGCTTTCTACTACTTCTCCGTCGCCTCCTCCTTCAACATAATCGAGGCAAGGTACAAAGTCGCAGACATGTTCATGAAGGGCGAGTATGTGCTCCCCAATCCGCCTCTGGCTTTCTCGACCTACGTCAAGCTCTACGACGAGACAAGGTTCCTTTTCGAGAACGGGGATTACGGATGCGATTTCGCGGACTGCGCATTAAGGCTCGGAAAAGCCCTTGCAAGCCTGCCCTCACAGAGGATCAGAAGATATGCTGTCCTGCTCGAGGCAGATTACGCCATCGGCAAGAGGATCGCGAAAGCCTATGAATACGGCGATAAGGATGTCCAGGCGAACATCCGCAAAGAGCTGGCCGCGGCACGTGCCGACCTGCTCACGGATCCTGATTATCCGCGCCCGTTCGACCGCTGGAGAGACGTTCATTCCGACTTCGCGTTGGAGCCCATCGAGTCGTTCGTTAACAATCACAACGACAGCGTTTACACCTTAAAGCTCGCAAGGACAGGCGCGGACCACGTCAAGTTCACGATAACGAGATTCCCCGCCGTCGCAGGCGCTGACGTCCATATGTCATTTTCCACCCAGCCCTGGAGCGAGTTCTGCGGCATGATCAGCAAATTCGAGTTCACGGTCATCGATGACAATGAACACAGCATGCTCAAGAGCATCCTGGACAGCGACATGAAGGACACTAATTTTGACAAACTCGTCATCGAAGAACCCGACGGCAAGCTCTCTGCACTGGCAGGCAAGCCCCGCGGCGTCAAATCTTTCAAGTTCTACAGCCACGGCCTTCTGGTGTGCTTTGCTTACGTTGACAAGATCTTCTACAACAAGCCCAAGGATGAATTTCCCGAAGGCTGATCTTCTCTCTTTACAAACCCGCCGATGCGGGTATAATGAGGTCGTCCAAGGCGGAGTGTAATTCTCCGACCGGCGGTAACCCTGCTGGGGAAGCCCGCAAGTCCTGTAAAATTTTCGATCATACAGGACCGACGCAGTGAGAGTCTGCGGCCGACGGTAAAGTCCGGAAGAGAGGAAGTGTTTACATGTCAGTTTCCAGCAACGCACCTGTCGGCCTTGCCGATGCTAATTCACGCCGTAAAGCAATGATCCGCCGTATCACGGTCACCGCGATCCTTACGGCAATGGCATTCATCTTAATGTATCTTGAAGTGCCGCTCCCGTTCATGCCCCCGTTCCTTAAGTTCGATTTCTCCGAAGTTCCGGTACTTGTCGGTGCATTTGCACTGGGTCCGGTATGGGGTATCGTCATCGAGCTCTTAAAGAACCTTATCCATCTCCCCTTCTCACATACGATGGGCATCGGCGAGCTCTCAAACTTCATCACGGGTTCTTTGTTCGTAGGCGTATCCGGACTTGTCTACCTCAAGCTCCACACACGCAAGGGCGCCGCAATCGCAATGGCTGTCGGCACGATAGCACTCGCGGTCATCGCAGTCCCGATCAACGCTTACATCACACTGCCGCTCTACGGTACGGTAATGAACTATCCCATGGCAGCGATCCTGGAATCGAGCGCCAAAGTCAATCCGCTCATCAAGGACAAGACGACGCTGCTGTTCGTCGCATTCGTTCCCTTCAACCTTTTCAAGGGTATTGTCGTTTCTGCAATAACGTTCTTCGTCTACAAGCCCGTATCAAAGCTCATCCATAAGACCCGCGAGATCACACGCGGCGTCAAGGACGAAGCCGAGCCGGAGACTGAGAAGGCGTAATTGCCGGCGACTCAGTCTTGCAGGGCGCATACATACGAAATCCGGAAAACGCGCTGTTTTATATGCGCGTTTTCTGTTAATTCCGCCCGAAAAAGCTTCAGCGCACATATAATTTCCGGGAAAATGTTCTTTTCGTATGTACATTTCAGCCGCAAGCACGCTAAAAGAGCCAAAACGTACATACGAAAACGGTAAAAAAGGCTGTTTTCGTAGGTAAGCGCGGTAGATTACCCGTCCGCGCGGTCAGATCTTCCTGGTCGCGTTGTCCGTGATCAGCTCGATGGCTTTTTTCGACTGCGGCCACTCGGGGTGCGCGATCGGGAAAACGTGATGCATATGCAGTTCGCCGTCGTTTGCCGCGTCATAGAAAAGCGCGTCTTCCAGGACTTCCTTGAACTTTCTGTTCTCCTCGCGGAGGAAATCATCCTCGCCCGTGATTAGGCACACCTTAAGGTCCTTGTCACGCTCGGCGAGCGAAGTGATGTCATAGACATATGCGGGCAGTCTTTGCTTGTCCTTCCTGCTTCCCGAAGCGTTCTCCTCGAAAAAGATGCCCGGAAATGTCTTGGGATGGTACCTGAGTCCGCCGCAGATAAGACCGGCTGAGATGACCTGGCCCTTGGGCTTTTCGAAGACCCAGAGGTCGTGCGCAACATGGCTGTTCCTCGCGGCGAGTGATGAGATAAGGGCAAGATAGCCGCCTGCGGAATCGCCCGTTAAATGGAACTTCTCGATGCCGTATTTCGCAGTAAGGAAATTCATGCAGCTGATTATCTGGCTGATTATCTTTGACAGGCCGGCCTGCGGCATCAGGGTGTAATCCATATTGGCAACGGGAATGCCCGAATAACCAGCAAGATGCATTCCGAAACACTTGTCTAAGACTTTGGTTCCGTAAACAAACGCTCCTCCGTGGATCAGAAGGAAACATTCCTTCGAGCTGTCCACATTGAAGGGGCGGTAGTAATCGAGTGTGAGATTAAGCGGATCTCCCGACCAGTTAACGTCTTCGTCGATCCTGACGTCAGCGGGATAAACTTCAGAAGCAAGACGCGGGGCATCTGATTCAGTGCAGTTCTTTATCCAGACCTTGACCTGGCTTTCTGCTCTCATCATAAGTAAGCTCTTCATCGCGTCACCCCCTTTGGCGTTTCGGGCAGTCGGTTTTCGTTACTTTTAATTATAGAAAAAATCTTTTCGTTTTACACCCCCGCAACACACTGCTGCTGTTGATATAATAGGAACGAAAAATCCACACGGAGGACAGTGTTAATGTCATACGATAAAGCTTCCGAAGAGCGCCTTTCAGAGCTCGTCTCTTCGTTCATCTGTCATGCATCCGGACACCTTCCGGACGACGTCCGCAAAAGGCTTTCGGAGATGGCCGAGGTTGAGAACGAAGGCTTCGCTCCCGAGATATACAACGTCATGAAAAAGAACATGGAGATGGCCGACAAGCTCGGCAGGCCCTCATGTCAGGATACCGGCATCCCGCAGTTTTTCGCGAGGGTCGGTACAAAGTTCCCCTACCTTGACGAGATCGAGCCGGCTCTTATCGACGCCGTCAAAAAGGCTACCGAGAGAGCACCTCTGAGGCACAATGCCGTAGAGGTTTTCGATGAGTTCAACACAGGCAACAACATAGGTCACAAAGTACCGTGGATCGACTGGGAACTGGTTCAGGACAGCGATCAGCTCGAACTCTATTTCTATATGGCGGGCGGCGGATGCTCACTCCCCGGCATGGCAAAAGTCTTAATGCCTCTCGAAGGCTATGACGGTATCGCGAAAGCGGTCTTTGACCAGATGACGACATACGGCGTAAACGCCTGCCCTCCCTGCCTCGTAGGCATCGGTATCGCAGGTTCGGCAGAGGTCGCTGCAAAGCTTTCCAAGAAAGCACTGCTCCGTCCTGTCGGTTCCCATAACGAGAATCCCAAGGCGGCTCAGATGGAAAAGGATTTCGAAGAAGGCCTCAATTCGATCGGCTTGGGTCCCGGCGGATTCGGCGGCAAGCTCTCGGTCATGGGCGTTAACATCGAGCAGGCGGCAAGACATCCCGCTACTCTCGCGATGGGTCTTTCCACTGCATGCTGGGCACACAGAAGAGCCGGCATCAGGATAGGTCCAGACTTCACCTACGATTTCTTCACACACAAAGGAGTCACTTTATGAGCACGTTTTATTTCACAACTCCCGTTTCTGATGAAGACATCAGGAAAGTACATATCGGCGACGTCATCTATCTGACCGGCGACATCACGACAGGCAGAGACGACGTTCATCACAGGGTCGTCATCTCCGGCAGGGAGTCACCAGTCGACCTTAAGGGCAAGGCTATTTTCCATGCAGGCCCGATCATGAAAAAGATCTCGGCAGAAGGCGAGCCTGACAAGTACAAGGTCATCAGTGTAGGTCCTACAACTTCCATGAGAATGGAAAAAGCAGAGGCCGATTTCCTTAAGGCAACGGGCGCGAAAATAGTCATCGGCAAGGGCGGAATGGGCCCCAAGACCACTCAGGGCTGTATCGACAACTGCGCCATCCACACCATCTTCCCGGGCGGATGCGCCGTAGTCGCTGCTGAGGAATGCGTTGACGTTGAGGGCGTTGAATGGCTTGACCTCGGAATGCCGGAGGCTATGTGGAAGCTCAAGGCCGAGAAGTTCGGACCTCTCATCGTCTCGATCGATTCATACGGCAACAACCTTATAGAGAACAATAAGGTCGAATTCCAGAACAAAAAGGAAGCTGCTCTTGAAGGACTCAAGGGAAAGCTCGATTTCATGCACTGATGTCAGAATACCCTGTCCTTAAAAAACTCAAAGAAGCAGGCGTAAAGCTCCTGATCTTCGACTTGGACGGCACGCTCCTCGATTCGATGAACGTGTGGAACAAAGTCGATATCGATTTCTTAGGGCGCTACGGATATGAGGTTACGCCCGAATACACCGATGTCGTCAAACGCGTATCGGTAGATGAGGCGGCTCTTTACACCATGCAAAGATATAAGATCCCCCTGTCCCCTGCCGAGATAATCGCAGAGTGGAACAAGATGGTCAGCGGTTTCTACAAAGAGGAAGTCGATCTCAAGCCTAATGTAATGGCATATCTCAAGGAAGCAAAACAGCTCGGTTTCAGGCTCGGTGTCGCCACTGCGCTCACCAGGAACAACGCTGTTTCCGGGCTCGTGAAAAACAATATCCTCGACATGTTCGAAGCTGTCATCACGCTCGAGGACGTCGGCAAAAAGATCGATAAATCTTCGCCTGATATCTTCCTCAGGGTCCTTAATTATGTGAACGCCATGGGCGCATCCGTCACGCCGTCGCAGACTCTTGTCTACGATGATGTCGCGGCAGCGGCGTGCGGCGCCAGGAACGGCGGTTTTCTCACATGCGCGGTCTATGATAAGATCGGCTGCGGAGATCCCTTAAAGTGGGAGAGCTTCGCAGCCGAATGTGATTATTCAGTAAGAGAATTCTAAAGCAGACTTATTCCTTTTCTGCAGCCTTCTCCTCTTTCTTTTCTTCAGCTTTCTTTTCCTCGGGCTTGGTCTCGGCGGGCTTAGCCTGTGCCTGAACCTGGGGCTGTGCCTGCATCTGAGGCTGAGGCTGGAACTGAGCCATCTGTGCCATCCTGGCTGCCTGTGCGGCTGCCCTTCTCTTTTTACCCTTCTTAATGGCGTTTACGAGGATGATGATTCCGATGACCGTGATGATGATCAGGGGAACGAGAACGGGTGATACAGCTACGAGTACGAGGAATACGCCCTTGAAGAAATTACCGATGTTCTTAAGCGAGTTCTTGAATGTCTTGACGATCTTCTCGCCGTATGTATCGACATGAGGCGGTTCCTGAGGCTTGATCTCCATTACTTCCCTGAGCCTTAAGGAAAGGGTTGCGTATGTGACCTGGTTTTCGAGCACGCGGAGTGTGGATTCTGCGCTCTCGATCTGGTATCTGATCTCAGTGAGCCTGTTCTGGAGAACGATGATGGAATCAAGGTCCTTTGCCTGCTTGAGGAGCTCAGTGAGCTGCTCCTGCTCGACTCTGAGCGAATCGAGTCTTGCCTTTGTGTCAACATAGCTCAAAGTTACGTCTGTCGTGCTCTCGCTTGAATTCGTAACTGTGCAGTTGGAACCGACTGTGCTGATCAGCTCGTCAAGCTTTTCGGCGGGGATCCTGATCACGTATGTTGCGTTGTGAAGGCTTCCTGCCGTGCCCGTGCCGCTGACTCCGGATCTCTCTATATAGCCTCCGAGCTCCTTGACCTTATTCTCAACAGCATTGCGGACACTATCGAATTCCTTTGTCTCGGCGGTCATGTTCACGGTCCTGATAAGCAGTCTTCCCTTTGTGGGATCGACATTCGGCTGGTTCTGGGTTCCGCCCGCATTCGATCCTGTTGCCTGATCGGCTTTAGCTGCGGGTTCTCCGGCTGCGGTCGCGGCGACATTATTGCGTGAATTGGTACGTGTTCCAAGTGAATTGGACGAAGCAGCCTTGTTTTGTATGGTTGCGTCATCGGCACCTTCATAAAATTCCTGATCATATGCCTCCGCATATCTGCCTGCGGCAGTAGTCTCCATCGGCATTGCCGTCTCATATTTTCCTGCGCATCCGGCCAGCATGATCAAAGTCATGAGTGCGGCGATGATCACTAATGTAATTCTCTTATTTTTCATAATTCCGTCCTCCGTTGTTATCGTGACTACACCCTATATACAGACCTGATCCGGAAAATGTTGCACCCGTCCGAAAAATTTTTTGATGTGGTATATTTCTTTCAATGGAATTTCTTGAAATAACAAAAGATCTCTGGTCCTATCTTAAGGATCGGAACAGGCCTCTCGTTATCTACGGCACCGGCGACGGCGGCGACAAGATAATCGATGAGCTCGGCAGACGCGGCCTTGGGAGATTGATCTCAGGCGTTTTCGCAAGCCCCGGCTTCGTTAGGAAAGGCCGTATGTTCAGGGGCTTCAAAGTGGAATCTTATGAAGATGTATCTTCGCGCCTTGAAGATTTCATCGTGCTGGTCGCGTTCGGCTCTCCCCTGCCCGAAGTGCTCTCTTATGTTTATTCGATCGAAAAGGAGCGCGAGCTCTATGCGCCCGACGTCCCCGTCTGCGGCGGAGATGTCTTTGACATGGAATTCGTTATGAAGAACAAAGCCCGTCTCGAAAACGTCTGGTCAAAGCTTGCCGACGGAGACTCGAAAAGGTGTTTCAGAGATCTCGTAAACTACAAACTTTCAGGTAAAATCAAATACCTTCGTGACTGCGAAGTCAATCCGGAAGAAGCGGACAGCCTGCTCGGCCCGTTCCCGCCAAGCGCTTCTTTCATAGACCTGGGCGCATACAGGGGCGATACCCTGACACGCTTTACGAAGATGTTTCCGGGATTTACATCCGCGACCGCGGTCGAGCCCGAGCGCCACTCTTTCAAAAAGCTCACCGAATGTGCACAGGGACTGAGCATCCCCGTAACTTGCGTAAATGCGCTGATCTCGGACGTTTGCGGCAAGGCGCAGATCACCGGTTCCAGAGGAAGAGGGACAAGGGCTTCTGCCAAAGACACAGGTCATGAGATAGACAAGGTCACCGTGGATTCTTTTGAAGACAGCAGGAACGCGGGCTTTATCAAGTTCGATGTCGAAGGGAGCGAGATCGCCGCGCTGGAGGGCGCAAGGAACACTGTCAGGGATCAAAAGCCGCAGATGAAGATCGCGTGTTACCACAAGAGCGCGGATCTTTTCGAGATACCTGAAAAGGTCTTCTCGATAAACGACGGTTACAAGCTCTATATGCGCCATACCCCTTGCATTCCCGGCTGGGATGTTGATTACTATTTCATATGAAGATACTTATCGTTAGTGATTCGCACCGCGTAAGCGCAAACCTGAAGACCGCGATAGAACGCGAGAGGCCTGACATGCTCATTCATCTGGGCGATATCGAAGATGACGAGAAAACGGTCGCATTGTGGGCGGGTGCTCCGAAGACGCCCTGCATCTTCATCAAGGGCAACTGCGACAGATACACAGGCTCGGCAGATCTGAGGGACAGAGCCGTCTTCCCTCTCAACGGACACAAGTTCTACTGCTGCCACGGCCACAGGGAATTCATCGGTTACGGCCTGAATGAACTCTGTCTGTCGGCCGCCGCGCAGGACTGTGATATCGCGCTTTTCGGGCATTCGCACGTCCCCTACGACAATTGGGGAGACGCCGTCAAAGCTTATGATAAGTTCTATACCGAGGCGGACCCGTATGCTTCCGCGGGCATCAGGGTCCTTAATCCCGGAAGTATTTCCCTGCCCAGGGGCGGTTCTCCCAGGACATATATGGTGATGGAAATGAAAGATGACGGAAATTACTCCGTCATCCTTAAAAATCTATGATCAAAGCGCGGTGTACGCTGCTTATGCCGTTCTCGAGAAAGTAAGCGAGTCTGCGAAATGCTGCTGTGCATCTTTCCAGACGAGCTTGTGGCCGCTCTTGAATGTAATCGTGCCCTTGCCGTTCGTGTAGTTGGGTTTGTTATAAAGAAGACCGAGCTCCGTATAGTAGCGTTCCTGCCTGCTGCAGTTCGTATATGTGAGCGTATTCGTCTCACGGTCGATCTTGCCGCTCATGGTGTAATAGATCTCTCTTCGGCTGTCATTTCTGTACTGGGGCTTATAGGTCACGTTGACCGTTGCATAATCGTTCTTCTTAATGAACATCTTGATCGTGATGCCCTTGCAGGTATATGTGCAGTTTCCGAAGGAATAAAGCTCGGGATATCCCTTTGTAACGGTCTTTGCAGTATTCTTCTCCGAATTGCCGTCCGTCTTTGCCGCAGTCTCTTTTGTGGTCTTATTTGTAGTCTTGTTTACGGTCTTCTTTACCGTCTTTTTTGTCGTCTTCTTTGTTGTCTTGGTTGTCTTCTTGGAAGTCTTTTTCGCAGTCTTCTTGGCAGCTGTCTTTGTTGCCTTGGTCTGCTCGGTGCTCTTGACTGACTCAACGCTCTCAACGATTACTACGGGTGCTTCCGTTGTCTCCTGAACCGTTTCTGTCTGAGTTTCAGATGCTTCTGTCTCATTGACCGGAGAAGCAGGATCCGTCTCGGTCATGGTGACCTCAGCGGTAGTGGGAACTGTGGTTGCTGAAGGTGCCTTTTTCGCACATGCAGCAACGGGCAAAACCGTTACGAGCAGCATGCCGGCAGCGAGTATTGTTCTGATCTTGGTGTTCATTGGTGTGTCCATCCTTTTGTGTGTTAATTGATGTTTGTTGCTTGACGGCATCATTTAAACACGCAGCGAAAAGACACACCATCCACAATTTCAGTGGATTCCGTTGATTAAGCTACAGTCAGTAAACGCTTTGTAGATTATTCGAAAAATCAGGTTCAGCCGCGCTTCTCGAAATAAGACGCGTCGTGATTGCACCATGGGCAGACGAAATCTTGAGGGAGCTCCTCGCCTTCGTAAACATATCCGCAGACCGTGCAGATCCATCCCTTTTTCTCAGGCTCTTTGGATGCCGTGCTGACCTTGATGTTCTTCTGGTAGAAAGCATAAGTCGCTGAAGGATCGTTATTGAAAACAGCCCCGTCCGTTACGTCTGCGAGGAACAATGTGTGCGTTCCGAGATCAGTGGAAGATACGACCTTGCATGAAAGGTATGCGTTGCACTCGTCCTTGATATAGATAACTCCGTTGTCTGCCCGGATATAGTCGATAGGAAGGACCTTGTCCGCTGTCCTTCCGCTCTGGAAACCCCAGTGCTTGTATGTCGCAAACTCCGACTTCTCGGTAAGCATCGAGATATTGAACAGGCCTGTCTTCAGGATGATGTCATGCGTAAAGTTGTTCTTGTTTACGCAGATCGTGATGCGGTTAGGTTCAGTCGTGACCTGACACGCGGTGTTGATGATGCATCCGTTGTCCTTCTCACCATCCCTTGCCGTAAGGATATAGAGTCCGTAGGTCAGGTTGTACATAGCTTTCTTATCCATGTCAGGCCTCCTTATAATTGATCTGATATTTCAATTATAAGGTGCCTGCCGGAAAATACATACCGTATGTCGGTGGAATATCGGTATATTTTTGTTATGAGAGGGCCGCCTTGAGCTTTTCGAGATTGCCTGTCATGACAGAAAGATAATCAAGCTCATCTCCGCATGACTGCATCGAATCGAGCGCCTCGATCTTAACGTCAGTCTTGCCCGATGTCTCGATAACGGTCTTTGCGATCTTTCCGTCAGAATTCTCGATCGTCAGGATAGTCTTTGAATCAAGCGCTTTGATCTTGTCTGCCAGGAATTTCACGGTCTCGAAAGAAGCTTCAGTCTCAGCCGAGCATCCTACGAAAGCCGCGCTGTACTTGAGCTTGTAGTCCTCAGCAAGATATCTGAACGGATATCTGTCAGCTACTACCATCGTATCAAGCCTTGCACCCTTTACCATTTCTTCATACTGCTTATCGAGCGCATCAAGCTTGGAAAGATATTCATCAAGGTTTGCCTTGAATTTGGAAGCATCGGCTTTTGCAACAGAGGCGATCGCTTCTTCAATAGCTTTGCATGATTTTGCGGCAAGCCTTAAAGACATCCAGACGTGCTCATCGTACTCCGGGCCTTCCTCATGATGGTGGTCCTTCTCATCATGTTCATCGTGATCCTCATGGTCATGATCTTCGTGGTCGTGTTCATCTTCACCCTGCATGCCTTCAACCACTTCTTCCTCAACGATGGAATCCTTAAGAACATCCATGAGGCAGACGACCTTCTGGTCCTTATTTAACGTCTCCTTCAGCGCATCCCTGATCCATCCGTCAGACTCGCCTCCGACGTAGATAAGGACATCCGCGTTCTTGATCGCGATAATGTCTGCAGCGGAAGGCTGGAATGAATGAAGATCCGTTCCTTTACCTATAATGAGCTTTTGCTCCGTGCTTGTTGTTCCTTTTGTTATCTGACGCGTCCAGTCGTAAAGCGGCGCGGTGGCACACACGACCTGAATACCCGCAGAACCTGTTGCTGTTTTCTGAGCGCAGCCTGCCGAAGTGGCAACAAGCGAAAGTCCGAGTAATAGCGCGAAAAGTCTCTTTATCATGTTCGTCTCCTATTTTGAAATTGAAAATCGTTTTCAATTTTACAAAATTCTTTCGGTTTGTCAACAGGAAATGCTCAGAGGGTGTTATACTATTTGAGGTATTGATAGCACATTCCCGGCCTGGCGGACCGTTCAATGAATAAGACCTTTGTATATATCAATCTGGCAATAGTATCAATATCCGCAGTATTACTGTGTCTGTTGTTTGTGTTCAGAATTCCCGACGGCAACATCAAATCACGCAATCATCCCTTGACTGACAACTGGTATTACAACGGCGGCGCAAGCCCGAACGTCACTCAGGATGAGATGGCCGATCCCGAGAACCCGGTCTACGATGCGGTAAACCCCATTTCCATGTACAGGAAAGTCGACCGGACGACCTTCAACGGTTCGGATCTCTGTTTCGCGACATGCAATCTCTATTTCAAGATCTACTTTGACGATGAGATGATCTATGATTTCGCGCCCGCCATGCTCCCCATCTACGGAGATTATTACGGCGAATATATCCACGTCGTGCCCATCCCTGAATTCGAAGGCATCAAGACCATTACGATAGAATACGAATCGCTCATCAAAGGCGACGGCACTTCATTCAGGAACATGCACGCGGAGAGCGGCGCTTCGTTCATCATGAACATGGTCCAGCAGAACTTCTGGAAATTCATCTTGAGCTACTCGTCCGCATTCCTCGGAATGATGCTCGTCATATTAGGTCTTTTCCAGTCCAAGCGTCCCATGAAGATGATCGAGACGATCGCGCTCGGAACCATGACCATTATCCTTGCCCTTTATACGCATACGGGAACGCACATCATGTTCCTCGTAACCCGCAACCCGGCGATAATGAGACTTATAGAGCACATCTGCCTCGCGCTTTTGCCTGCACCCGCCATGATCTTTTTCGCAGCCATCACCGAGAACCTGAACTCGCATCTGGTCAAGATTATCCTCTGGCTCGTCTCTGGCAACTTCCTGCTCTGCCTTTTCTGTCTGGTCTTCGGTATAACGGATTTCGCAAACCTGCTTGTCCTCTCACACACCATCATCGCGATCGCCATCGGTTTCATGGTATTCATGTTCGTCAGAGAGGTGAAGCTCGAAAATATAAAAGACAACCGCTACCGCTATATCCTGCTGGCTTTCAGCATCCTTTTCACGACCGGTCTCATAGACATCATCCGTTTCTATCTGCCCGGCTGGGACGACGACACATCCGCCGCCACGAGGATCGGTCTTACGATATTCTTTATTGTCCTTCTTGTTTATGAGACTACATCTCTTATCGATACCAACCGCCGCAGCGTTGAGTCCGACATCCAGGCAAGGCTCGCAAGAGTCGACGGCCTGACAGGGCTCTCCAACCGTCTGGCATTCAACGAGTGCGAAGACGTTCTCCAGAACGGCGAATCAGGCAAGTGTCTGTTAGTCCAGTTCGACGTCAATGACCTCAAGAAAGTCAACGACAAGTACGGCCACCTTGAAGGCGACAGGCGCATCCTGGCCGCCGCGGAAGCCATCAAATCAACGTTCGGCACCTTCACCGGCACATGGTGCTTCAGGACCGGCGGTGACGAGTTTATGGCCATCATGACGGGCACCAATGTCGAAAAGGATTACGAGAAAGCTTTAGAGCAGTTCGAGGCATATATCGAGGAATACAACAAGACCGAGAAGCCTGAAGTGCCCCTCTCGATCCCTTGCGGAATGGCTGTCTACGAGAGCGGAAAAGGCACCAGCCTTGTAGGAGCCGAGCGCCTCGCAGACGACCGTATGTACGCCCGCAAGACCGAACTCAAAGAACAGAATTCAAATTGAGTTCTTTGAATTACCTTTGATTGAAACGAACTACCGTCAAGAATGAGATAAAGTGCATTTTTGACGGTAGTTTTTTGCTGATAAACAACGATCTGACAACAAAAATACCGCCAAAACAGACGAAAACCCGGTTTTAGTCGGTATTTTCTGCTTTTGGAGCCGCCGGATGCTCTAAAAACTACCGTCAAAATCTCCAATCTGCTGCTTTTTGTCGGTAGTCCGTTTGGCACCGGGAAAATTCTGATATCACTCAGACCTCAGCGCCGTGACAGGATCCTGCTTTGACGCGGTCTTTGAAGGGATGATGCCTCCGATGAGCGTAAGGATAACGCTTAAGAAAACGAGCGCTATACCCGCAAGCGGCGGAAGGGCGGCGCTTACGGCCTCAGTCTCACCAATCTTATGTATCAGGTAGTTGCCGGGTATAAGCAGTATCAAAGAGATACCGACGCCAAGGAGTCCGGCCAGGAAGCCAGTGATGATGGTCTCGGCGTTGAACACCTGCGCGACGTTCATCTTAGATGCACCCATGGCACGCAGGATACCTATCTCTTTGCGCCTCTCAAGCACGCTGATATATGTGATGACGCCGATCATGATCGAGGATACTACGAGCGAGATCGCAACGAACGCGATGAGGACATAGGAGATGGTGTTGATTATCTTTGTGACCGACTTCATCAGCGCGCCAACGATATCCGTATAAGTAATGGACTTGTCTTCATCCTTGGCTTCATCGGCGGCCTTGTTGTAATCCTCGATTATCCTGACTATCTTGTCCTTGCTCTCGAAATCCTTGGGATAAATGGTTATCGAGCTCAGGTCATCCGCTTTGCAGTAGCCGAAAGATGTGAGATTGGCATCAGCTGACGTCTTGTTGCCGCCCATCATCTCAGCCATGAACGACTCCATCTGCGACTGGTCCATGTTCATCTTGAAAGCGCCCGCTATAGCGTCCTGGTCAACGATCAGGGCGCCGCCGATATTGGAGAACGTGTCCTTGAGCGCAGTCGCGACATTCTTTCCGATCTGCAGCGCAACCTTCTTGAAGATCTTCTTCATCGCGCCGCCGATCTGTGTGCCCATCGACTGCGACATCGAATTGACGTTCTTTGATACCTGCTTCATTATGTTGTCGGTATTTACCGCTTTCATCGCACCGTTGGTGATGAGCTTGGAGCCCTCTTTCGAGCTTGCGTAGGCAGCGAAAGACTTGGCAAGGAGTGACGGGTCCGGTGCGTTATGCTCTTTCGCATATTTCTGGTATCCGTTCATCAGAGCCTTAACAAACGCGGACATCTGCTTATCGGAGATCTTAACGTTGCCGATTATCTCATCCGTCACGGCATTGAACTGTTTCTGCGCGAGCTTCCTGCCTTCATCGGTGTTCAGATACTGTGACATATACTGTGTAAGGTTGCCTGATGAGAGGTCTAATCCCTGCTTTGCGGCATACTCCGCAAATCCGTCCATGATGGCGGTCTCAGCCTTCTTGACAGCCTTCTGCGATACATCGCCGATGCTGTCCTTGATTATCTTTGTTATCTGCTCGCGGATCAGCGCCTTGCCTTCGGAAGAGTTCATATAGGCGTTGAAAGCGTCAGGCATTTTCGCGTAATCGGTCTTAGGATCCTTTGCTGCATAAGCAAGATATCCGTTCATTACATTGGTAACGAGCTTGCCGAGTTCATCGTAATTTATATCGAGCTTAACGTTCTTGAGGAGCTTGGAAATGTCCTTTGAGCTCATCTTGGGCATTGCGTTTGCGAGCTCTTTGGAAAAGTCGATCCCGTTAAGGTCTGTAAGCTTGTTCTTGTCGAATTTCAACGCTTTCTCATCGAACTTGAAGGCGTCCTTCATCTTGTCCTCATCGACCGAGAAAAGCTCTCCCATATCGAAGTCGTCGTTCTCGTCATCGAATCTGACACCGGTAAGAACGTTGGTCTCACGGTCCTTGAGCTGTGCCTTTACCACAGGTGCCTGCTCAGACTTCTCGCGAAGTTCCTCGATCAGGTTCTTGCCGTAGTAGATGCCGGAACTGAGCATCTGGATATCCTCGCCGTCCTTGGGCTGAACGATACCGACGATCTTCAGGTCGCGCGCATCCTTAAGGACGCCGGTCATGAACTTGGAGTCCTTTCTCATGTCGGAATAGATGTTGTGTGTCTCATCGTATTTGTAGAACTCAAACGCGGGGACGACCTTAAAGATCTTGTCCATGAACGCGCTGTAAGGCCACGTGTATTTCTCCTGGTCGGATGTGACGGTCTTTCCGTTTGTGAAATCGTCGATCATCTTATCGAGTTCTTTTCTGTCGCGGAGCCCGAAAACATAGATTATGTAATCGCTGACGCTTCCGTTGGAAGAGAGCACGAGCACGGCCTCATTTGAATTTTCGGGCCACCTTCCCGTTTTGATATCGTACTGGTTTACGTAAAGGTCATCGTTTTCGGGGAGCTCGAAAAACACGTTCATCGTATATGCGGATGTGAACATCGAAGACGATGACATGCCCATGGACGAGAAATCCTCGTTTGGATTGACCTGTCTGAAGTCGCCGGTCTTGGCCGTATAATCGAAGATCTGGGGCTGGATGGAATACTTGTACTCGATCCCGTTCGTGAGGTCATAGATCTCGGGCGTATTCTCATCGAAATGATTCTTGAGCGAGATGAGATCGTTGCTCTTGAACGTCGAAAGGATCTGCGACACGCTCGGGATCTCCGTGATCATGCCGGGCTCGGCGGACTTCCACGAATCGGTGTTGACCATCATGAGCTGCATCAAAGATACAGACGAGCTTTCTATCTGAAGCGGGTATTGGGACAATGTCTTTTTCTCGGTGTCGTCTATGTATTTGTTGACGCCGTTCGAAAGAGACATTATCAGTGCGATTCCTATGATGCCGATCGAGCCCGCGAACGCGACTAATATAGTCCTCGTCTTTTTTGTCAGGAGGTTGTTGAAGCTCAGCGCAAGAGCCGTGAAAAAGCTCATCGACGCTTTGCCGAGACGCTTATGCACGGGTGCTTTGAGCACGGAATCCTCAACCTTATACGGATCGCTGTCATCAATGATCTTGCCGTCTTTGACCCTTACGATCCTGGTCGCGTACTGTTCGGCGAGCTCGGGGTTATGCGTGACCATTACAACGAGCCTGTCCTTGGCTACGTTCTTGAGCAGATCCATTACCTGCACGCTGGTATCGGAATCCAGAGCTCCTGTGGGCTCGTCTGCAAGAAGGATGTCCGGGTCGTTCACGAGCGCTCTGGCGATCGCGACACGCTGCATCTGGCCGCCTGACATCTGGTTCGGCTTCTTGTGTGCCTGTTCCTTAAGACCGACCTGCTCGAGTGCCGCCAGTGCTTTGGCGCGCTTCTCCTTGCCGTTAAGGCCCGAGATGGTGAGCGCGAGCTCGACGTTCGCGAGAACGGTCTGATGCGGGATGAGGTTATAGCTCTGGAAAACGAAGCCTATCGTGTGGTTTCTGTAGGCATCCCAGTCCCTGTCCCTGTATTTCTTGGTGGATACCCCGTTGATGACAAGGTCGCCCGAATCGTAGCGGTCTAAGCCTCCGATGATGTTGAGGAGCGTGGTCTTTCCCGAGCCCGAAGGTCCCAAGATGGCGACAAACTCATTGTCGCGCAGATTAAGAGACACTCCGTCGAGCGCCTTTTGAACAAGCGAACCTGTCCTGTATTCTTTGCGTATATCTTTGATCTGAAGCATGATCCGTCTCCGGAAGTTTCCTATATAGATCTATCCCGAAGTAGATTATACACGCGAAAATAAACGGGTGTTTATTAAATAATGCTAATTTTTCTGTGTTTCTGTCTTAATCGTTTCAGCTTTATTGATAGTCCTTGAGTGGACGCGCCTTGTCTTTGGCTTCGCGTTCTGCTGCTTTTGTTCGGACTTTTGCTCAGGTTTCTGCTCAGATTTCTGTCCGTTCTTTTCGGCAGGGGCAGAATCAGGCTTCCTTGAAGGAGTCCTTCTGCGGGACTTTTGAGCCGGAGCCGCCTTTGGCTGCTCTTCGTCCTTTTGGGCAGGCTGGGACTTAACCTTTTCGTCTCCGGTCTTCTGCTGGGGCTTGGACTGCTTCTGCCTCTCGCCGCAGAAATTGCCGTTCTCGGCATCCTTTATGGAGACTGCCCTGTAAACGTTATTGAATCCGCGCTTTTTGATCTGAGTGATCGCGGGATCGTAGCCGTGATCCGCCGATATGATGATAAACTTGGGAACCGGCGTCATGCCCGCCCTTTTCGTGCAGTCGATAGTCAGGTCGGCCAAAAGCTGAAAATCCAGAGCGTTCTTCGTTCCGGTAACTACATCTTCGATGGCGACAGTCGGCTTGGCGTTCATGAGCGTCTTGATGTCGTTGAACTTCATCTGGTCGGATCCGCCCTTCGCGAAGATCTTCACGGTATCACCCGAGGGCAGTGTATCAATGCCCTTGAGGCCCGCGGTCTTCACGTTCTCGAAATCGATGTAGTAATAGTTCATGCTTACCTCACCAGGACAGCTTGTTGTAAGTCCAGGGGTACCTCATAAAGAATTCCGAAGTGAACTTCTCCTTGTCGTAAGGACGGCACTCCACCCTCCTGACAGTTTTCAGCAAGGGCCTTACCGCCCTTTCGATGTTCTTGCTGTTCATATCGAACTTTTCCTTGGGGCAGTCGATGATGACGACGTAAGCCTTCTCGTTGGGATCGTCAGCAGCGACGATCATGACGATGCACATCTTGGCGATGTCGGCATGTGTATCGCCGAATTTCTTGACTGCAGCCTCAACGAGGTTATATTCGGCACCCGGAATTGGGCTGGTGACGTTATATTCTCTTACTCTCTGCGCAGGCTGTTCGGGAGTATCCTTGGGAACGAATTTCTCCGCCATCTTGCTCTCGCCGAAAAGCGCATGGAACTGGACGGTCTTTGTCGCCGTGGTCAGAGCCTGCTTGGGGAGCGCGAAAATGACAGGACCCATGGGATCGACCACGCATCCGCCGTGAAGGTCGTCTCTTGCGATGCTGCAGAGCTGTGCGAAATCCATCTTGATGGCGCTGTTGAATCCGCCTGTTTTCGCGAGCACTCCCTTATGCTTCTCAAAAGCCTGGAAACTCGAGAATGCGGGAAGCATGGGAAGGTCTCCCGAATTCTCGGAACGCATGCCGGCGAAAGTGACCTTTCTCTGGCTGCCCGAACCGCCCGATACTTTGGCAGGGATAGCAAATTCCGTCGTCATGGCGGCATTCATAAGCTGTCCGATGAACTCCTGCTCATCCTGATATCTGGAGAATTCGCAGAGCATCGCGGGGAGACGGATGCCGTCGGATCTGCCCTCTTCCTCGGGAAGATTGGTCAGGATCGAATAAGTCATGACCCTTGCCTCATTCTGCTCGTCAGGGGAAGCCGCATCCTTGAAATCGCCCTTGGAAAGCTCGATCTCGACTCTCTCGTCAGATGCTTCGTCGATCATCACGCGGTCATCGTTCCAGATGGCGTTTACGGTAACTTTGTTGAGTGAATCAAGACCTGAAAGGACCTGGATCTCCATGCCCTTGCTTATCTTTCCGCGGAGGATTCCGGTAACGATCTCATCGCCTTCGATGACGGGCTCTGTCGTATAGACATTGGCTTCGACCATCATGAAGAAACGCTGCTCTCCCGTCCTTGCGGGGAACATCTGCAGAACGTCAGCGGCTGCAGTGGCAGACTTTTCCATATCTGCCGCGATCTTGCTCTTGTATTTCTCCTGCTCGGCCTCGCGTGCAGCGTTCCTGGCCTTGCGTTCCTCTTCTTCCTCCTGGCGTGCCTGGAGGATTATATCCATCTCCTTGGAACCGGAAGACGCTTCAGCGTTCTGTTCCGCGGGTTTATTCTCATCTTGCTTTTTCTTTCCGAAAAGTGCCATTAATCAGGTCCCCTTTATTTAAAATCAAGAAAGATTATAACACGGCACGCCTGTTTTGCTACCAGGTCGGCTCGACAATAACCGCTGCGCCTTTGACATAGGTCCAGAGGATCGCGTAATAAGCGGCCGACATGACGAAGAATGCGATGCAAAGAAGTCTCAATCCCTTGCCGGGAAGCTTTTCGCAGGGCTTTGATCCCGACAGCAGCGCTATTGCGAAGACGCCTGTCAGCAGGGCCGGAAAATCGTATCTGAAATCCTGTGAGCATATTGCAGGATATTTAAGCGAGAATACTATGGCCGAGACTATCTCCGCGACGAAAAGGATCACGAGCGCTATCTCTTCTGTCACCGCTTTGCGTTTCCTGATCGTTACCAGAAGATAAATGATGCCCGCAAATGAAAGGAATATCAGTGCCAGCGTTATAAGGAGCAGGAAATAACCCGTCAGCGTCATCAGCATATCATCACGGCAGTTCTCATATTCGAAAAGCATCGTCTTGACCTGCGTGATGAAGATGTTGTAGTCCTGCTCGCCGTCAGAACCCATGTTGGTGAAATAATCCTCTATCGGGAATCCGTAAAACCCGAAAAGCCTTTCTTTCACGGTGAACCTGCTGATGTCCATGTGCTTGATATCCAGCTTTAACACATAACCCAGCGGCGTGTTGTACCTGATGAGGTTTCTTATCGAATACCAAAGTCCCAAAGGCGCCGCGATCACTCCGAAAGAGGCAAGCTGGCCAAACGTCTTAAGGCCCTTTTCCGCCCTGATGTCCTTTATAAACTTTGCGATGAACAGGAAGCCCATCGGGAATGCGATAAGTCCGACCGAGAGCTTTGTCATCATTCCGAAGCCCGTGAACAGCGCCGAGATTATTATGTCCTTCGTCTTCCCTTCCCCATACCATTTGAAGCCGTAGTAAAATGCTCCGAAAAACAGCATAAGCGAAAGTATGTCATTGTTGACCGAGCCCGCGAAAAGCGTAATTGAGGGAAATGCCGCAAGGATCAGCGCCGCATTCACCAGGCCCTTTCCTTTGATCCCCAGAAACCTTAACGTCCTGAACATGTAATACTGGCATCCGAATGAATAAAGCAATGTCAATGTCTGAAGGCTCTCATAGTTGTGCGTTCCGGAAGGCAGGAACAATTCATACACCTTAAGGAACATCGCGCAGACAAAATGGTGGAACGGCGGATGGTAGAACTGGCCGTGCTTTGTAACGTCAAAATCGGGAAGGCTCAAGTGATCCCTGATGTAGATGATATAGTCGGCATGACTGAATATGCGTCCGTTGTACCCGTCCCTGAAATCAGCGACGTCGTTCTGTCTTGCCGTCACATCCGTATAGAGGATATAGCAGAGCCTCAGCCAGAATCCCGCCGTGAAAAGCAGCAGTATCAGCACGTCGTCGGTCAGTCTGCCCTTTGCCCTGAGTATGATCCCGGCAGTCAATATAACCGCAAATCCGGCGAGCATGATGGCAAAAGTCACATGATTATTCCCGATCTGATTACCCGTCAAAGCAAGCATCAGAACGGCTGTTACTGCTGCGGGAATGCCCGGAAAACGTCTGAGAAAACCAACAGCCGGATTGCCGGAAGAGGTCGGGGTAATGCGCTTTTCGCCCATCAGAAAATGCCTTTCAGGAAAAGATAATAAGATAATAACTGTGTCCCATACTGTTTTCAATATACCCTAAAAGCGTCCGTCTCATTCAAAGAAGAACGGATTTCTGATATAATTTTTTTGACTTTCAGGATCATCTTTTCGGGGAGAATAACTATGAAAAAGAAGTCAGTCATAGCTGGAGCAATAGCAGCCGGCCTTTTCCTTTGCATTATCATCTTATGCATATGCGCATCGGGCAATCCGAGGAATATCGTCAGAGGCGCGATTGCCAACACCGCCAACGACATATCGGGGATCTATCTCGCCGACTATGCAAACAAGCTCGCAAACGGCGGGTCCGTCACGGTTACATGCAATCTGGAACCCGTTTCCGGCAAGAATGCCGATGCCGAATTTAAGGTTTATACCGACTTGACCCGCATGCGTTTTGCCGCTCTGGGAAAGATAAAGGAAGGCAAGACTGTCCAGGCTGAATTCACCGGCGCTTTCAACGGCAACGAGATGAGCCTCGACTTCCCCAAAGTCTCTAAAAAGCCTTACGGCGTTTCATTTAAGAACCTTTCCGCAAATCTCCCGAGATCAGTCTTCAACCCCGAGACAGGCGATGAGGAGCTTAAGCTCGATAAGAACGTTTACGAGTATCTGACAAAGTTCTATAAGACGGTCTCCGCCGACAAGAACCTTGCAAACGAGAGCAAAAAGCTCTCCCGCGACTATGAACTCCGCCTGGTAAACGCCCTCCTCGACAACGCGCGCGTCTCAACAAGCTCGGACAAGATCACGGCAGGCGGCCAGCAGCTTAACTGCACCGTGGTCACGCTTGATTTCGACAGGAAGTCACTGGTCAACGCCGTGTCCGATCTCGTGACCTACGCAAAGCACGACAAGAAGCTGGAAGCATACCTTCTCAAGGTCTATTCCAATTACGATTACGGCATCAAGGACGCTGACGACATGGTCGACGATTTCTATGACGGCCTCGATGCTTTCAAGCGCGCGGTCAAGAACTACGACGGCGACATGACCGTCTGGATCTACATCACCAAGTCAGGCAAGCGTATCGCCAAAGTTGACATCGATACCGACGGCAAGAACGCAAGGGGCACCAGGATCGCCTATGAGATAAGCTTAGAGCTCGGCAAGAACGTAAAGAATTCCGAGGAGATCTCCCTTGCCGTTGACGATTCATCCGGCAATTCCACGGACATCAGATATTCCGTAAGACAGAACGACAATCAGGCTTACAAGGCATCAGCTTCGGTCACTCAGACCAGAAAGAACGGCAGAAAAGTGATCGATAAGGGCATCTCTTTCAAGTGGGACAAGAAAGCCGGCGGATATACCCTCTCATGCCACGATAACAATAAGATCGTAAATCTTGAAGGCAAGCTCACCATGAAGGGCGACGCCTATGTCTTCACGTTCGATAATATCGAGAGATACAAGAACACCAAAAAGATCGAAGAAAGCTTTGACAAGGAGCTTCCGGGTTACGGGTTTAAGGTGACCTTCGACAAGACAGACAGGGCACCCAATACCTCAAGGTACGTCGAACTCACGAAAATGTCCGCCGAGGACTTCAAGACATTAAGGGCCGACACAAAGAAAGCCGTAGCCGAGATCAAAGATACCTGGTTTACAAAGCACTGACGGCAATCAGACAAAAAACAGATGAAACATCACTTTGCAATTGCAAGGTGATGTTTTATAATTTATTCGCCTAAAGAGTTCAATTTATTATTTAGGCAATTTCAATCAAGAGGGGTTATTCAAATGAAGAAAGTTTTGGTGTGCAAGGAAACTCTGCCTGCCGAGACCCGAGTCTCCCTTATTCCGGATGACATCAAGAAGCTAACCGGAATGGGATTCGAATTCACGGTCGTAAGCGGCGCAGGTGCCAAAAGCGGTTTTGACGACGCGGCATACGAGGCTGCAGGCGCAAAGATCGTAAAGAACGAACAGGAAGCTTTGGACGATGCAGAGATCGTCGTCAGGATCCTGAAGCCGGAGTCAGCAAAAGGCCTCAAGCCCGATTCACTCCATGTCAGCTTCTTAGATCCCTTCAACGAGAAGACCCTCCTCCACGAATTCGCTGACAACAAGATCCAGGCTGTATCTCTTGAGATGATCCCGAGAACGACTCTCGCCCAGAAGATGGACGTTCAGTCTTCCCAGACATCACTTGCAGGTTATGTCGCAGTCCTCAATGCTGCTGCAAGAATGCCCAAGATCCTCCCGATGATGGTCACCCCCGCAGGTACCATCAACCCGGCAAGAGTCTTCGTCATCGGCGTAGGCGTTGCAGGCCTTCAGGCAATCGCAACCGCTAAGCGTCTCGGCGCAAGGGTTGACGCTTTCGATACCCGTCCGGTAGTTGAAGAGCAGGTTAAGTCACTTGGCGCAAACTTCGTTAAGATCGACTTGGGCGAGATGGGCCAGACAGCCCAGGGCTACGCTAAGGAACTCACACCCGAGCAGATCGCCAAGCAGCAGGAAGCTCAGGCAAAGGTCTGCGAAAAGTCCAATATCGTCATCACTACAGCTAAGGTTTTCGGCCGCAAGGCTCCCGTCCTCATCAAGAAGGACGTTCTTGACCGCATGCAGCCGGGTACTATAGTCGTCGATATGGCTGTTTCCACAGGCGGCAACGTAGAAGGATCCGACCCTTCAAAGGAAGTCGTTACCGATAACGGCGTAATCATCCTCCCGGGCGACGAGCTTCAGCGCCAGGTACCGTGGGATGCATCCAAGATGCTCTCAGGCAATATCTCCGCATTCCTTACACACTTCTACAATAAGGAAACAAAGGACTTCGAGGTCAAGTTAGATGACGAGATCATGAAGGGCTGCCTCCTTACAGAAGACGGCGCCATCATCCACGAAAGATTCAAGGAGG
>JAEEGJ010009675.1_pt1 | contig 25620 bp, 22 predicted proteins | sample 8958761 | NCBI WGS metagenome assembly JAEEGJ01 (sample SAMN16246546, study PRJNA631951) | gut metagenome | biome: gut microbiome; feature: rumen; material: RS-attached | host: Bos | place: Iran: Karaj | collected 2018-10 | reverse complement strand
CGCGTTACTCACCCGTGCGCCGCTCGCCACCCGAGGTGCTGCCGCTCGACTTGCATGTGTTAGGCCTGTCGCTAGCGTTCATCCTGAGCCAGGATCAAACTCTTCGTTGTACGTTTTTATCGTTTGATGCTGGCAATTCAAATCCTTATAAAGGAAATTGACTTAAGCTCGTTGTTGGCATATAACCAACTTCTTACTTGTACTACTTGCTATTCTATCAATCTTCAGACTTTCAAAGAACTTTTTGCGCCCCATTTTTTAGGGCAGCGGATGCAAAGGTACAGCCTTTTTTCGGGCAGAGCAAATATTTTGAAGAAAAACAGCTAAAAAAATAAAATCGAGAGCCTATTTAACTCCAATTGGCATCTGCGAGTTGCACCAAATGCGAAATTTAATCAAAGATTTGCCTTAATTGCGTCGATGAGTTCCTGATATTCGGCATCCGACAAATAAACCTTGCCAGGATTCATCTGGAACACTCCACCGTAGTCGGGTCCATCCACATACTTGGGAGCAAGGTGGAAATGGAGATGGCTGAGCTTATCGCTATATGCCCCATAGTTGATCTTTTCGGGATTGAAAGCGCGCTGCATCGCACGTGTAGCCTGGGCTACATCGGCCATGAAATCGTTACGCTGCTGATCATTGAGCTCGTTGAGGTCATTGACATGATGGTCGTAGCTAACCAGGCAACGGCCTCGATAGGTTTGCTCCTTGAAGAGGAAAAGACGAGAAACACGAAGGTGGCATATCTCAATCATGAGATTGTGCAAAGTCTCATTGTTTGTGCAATAGAGACAGGATTTGGGATCGCTGTACATGGTGTAATACTTTAAAGTTGAACTATAAGATTAGTTGAAATCAATTTCAAGCTGAACAGGAGGAGCGGGTCTTTTCTTATCGGGATTGAAATCATAGACCAAAGAAGGACTATTCCGAAGCAGAACGCTAAGAACCACCTCCTCTCCTACCTTCACACCCTCACTCTGAAGTGCATGAGCGGCTGTACGATAAGCCAAGTCGGGATCGTTATTCTCCGCACTGAGATGACAAAGGAACAGATGGCGGATGCCAGGATGCCAGATGTCGTGAATAAGCTCGGCACACTCCTTGTTGCTCATGTGACCTCCTTCGCTACGCACACGCTTCTTGAGATATTCGGGATAAGGTCCGTTCATCAGCATAGCAATGTCGTGATTTGACTCAACAACGATATGGTCGGCCATCGAGAGGTAACGACGAATATCTGGAGTGACTCGCCCCACATCGGTAGCCAAGCAGAAACGCACCGCATCCTCCCCATCGCCATATTCGATATAATAACCCACATTGTCCGTTGAATCATGGGGAACCGTAAAAGCTGTAACCCTAAACTTCGTTCCAGGAATAAAAAATGGAGTTTCGCGCTCAATATTCCTACGAGAGGCATTGGTCAGTTTCTTCGACATTCCGTAGTTGCGCTCCATACCCTGATGCACTTCCTTGGTGGAATAAACCGGAATATGATAGAGTTCGCCAAGGCTTCCGGCTGAACGAATATGATCGGTATGATCGTGGGTGACGAGGAGGGCCATGATTTTTCCGAATGGCAGTCCGCTTTCGCGAAGCACCTTTTGGATCGTACGCACGGGAATGCCGGCATCAATCAGGATAGCATGCTGATCGGTACCGAGATAATAGCAGTTTCCACTACTTCCACTCGAAAGACTTAAAAACTTCAACATTCGCGCGTGTTCATTTATTTATATAATAAGAATATAGCCGGACAACGCGGCACAAGTTTCTGACGTTCCTCTTCAGTGCGGGCATCAGCAAGGAGATTCTTCCATTCACTCACTGTTCGGGTGTGGATTGACTCATCTGGGCATGTGATATCCGCGGCCAATGAGATACGAGTATGAGGACGTAAAACCTGAAGCAAAGTCTGCATCATCTTCAGATTGCGATAGGGCGTCTCGATGAATAGCTGTGTCTGATCTTCACTATAGATACGCGATTCCAACTGTTTAAGACATTGTGCCCGCTTTCCATCTTCAATCGGCAAATAGCCATGGAATGCGAAACTCTGGCCATTAAAGCCCGAAGCCATGACGCTCAGAATGATGCTCGAAGGACCTACCAAGGGAACAACACGAAGGCCATTCCGCTGGGCAAGAGCCACAACATCAGCGCCAGGGTCGGCCACTGCTGGGCATCCAGCTTCGCTGATAATGCCGACAGGCTTTCCCACACGAAGAGGATTCAAATAGGCATCAATCAATTTACGGTCGGTATGTTGATTGAGTTCGCAAAACGAAAGAGCATCAATATCGATGCTGGAATCCACTTTTTTCAGGAAGCGACGTGCCGATCGGATATTCTCAACAATAAAATGCCTGATGCCAAGAATGACCTCCTTATTATAGGCAGGAAGCACCCGTTCGATGGGTGTATCGCCAAGTGTGACGGGTATCAAATATAGAGCAGGTTCAAGCATGAGCCATTATTTGTTGTAAATTATCCTTAATTTTTGTGCAAATTTACGGAAAAAATTTGGCATTACAAAAAAAAATAACGATTTTTGCCATGTTTTTTAGTATTATTATCCAAAATCCATTGATTATGACTCTTCCCGAGGCCTTTATTGATGATTGTAAAACCCATATTCCTGTTGCCGAACAGGAAGCATTCATCCATGCCCTTACAGAAAGCGAACCAGCAATCAGTCTTCGTTACAATCGAGCTAAATACAAAGGTATGGAGGGACAACCTATCGGATGGAATCCCCAAGATGGCGCCTATCTGCCCCAAAGGCCCAACTTCACACTCGACCCGCTGCTCCACGCCGGATGCTACTATGTTCAGGAGGCATCATCGCAATTTGTGACCCACGTCCTCCGAACACTGGTCAAGGAACCAGTAGTAGCTTTGGATCTATGTGCCGCACCAGGAGGTAAAAGTACCGCGATGCTCAGCGCATTGCCAGAGGGAAGTCAACTTGTAAGCAATGAAATTGATCGCCGAAGAGCTCGGATTTTAAGCGAAAACATCACCAAATGGGGAATGCCGAATGTAAGTGTAACCTGCAATTCACCCTTTGATTTTCGAAAGCTCACCCACATATTTGATCTGATTCTTACGGATGTCCCCTGTTCTGGCGAAGGAATGTTCCGCAAAGACGATGGCGCCGTAAAGGACTGGTCCCCGCGTAAAGTGGAAGAATGCGTAACCCGACAAAAGGAGATTCTCAACACCATATGGCCCACCCTGAAGACCGGTGGCATCCTGATCTATAGCACCTGTACGTTCAATGTGCACGAAAACGAAGAGATGCTCCAATACATTTGTGAAGAGTTGGGCGCAGAAGCGCTCGATATTCCTGTCGAGGCCTCCTGGAACATCCATCCACCTCTCGTCGGCGACCTGCCCTGTTATCGTTTCATGCCGCACTTCACACGTGGCGAAGGGCTCTTCCTGGCTGCAGTCCGTAAAGAAAGAAACGACAAAGAATCAGCATGCCCCGTCAAAAGAGACAACAAAAAAAAGGGTAATGCAAAAATACCTGGAGGGACAGACAAGCATAAACTATCCATTGACATGAAAAAAACGACTGCTGACCTTCTGAAGCAGCTGGTTTGCGATGCCTCCATCGAGCTGACTGCCGATGGCACGCTGCGAGCCATCCCTACCGGACATAAGATGATTTATGATGCCCTAATGGATCAGGGGCTCTACCTGCTGCAAAGCGGCATAGAAATGGGCACAATAAAAGGCCGGGATATAGTCCCAGCCCATGCATTGGCATTGAGTACGGTTCGAAAGGATTCTGCGTTTGCCACAGTAGATGTAGATCTGGAAACGGCACTCAACTATTTGCGTCACGAAGCTATCCCATTAGGAGCTTCGGTACCTACCGGCTATGTCATCATAACCTATCAAGGTCATGCCTTGGGGTTCGTCAAGAACTTGGGCAACCGGTGCAACAACATGTATCCACAGGAATGGAGAATCCGTTTCCTGTGATTACTGTTCCTTCAGATAATCGACGAGAGCACGAACAGCCTTACCCCGATGACTGATGGCATTCTTCTCTTCCATGGTCATCTCGGCAAAAGTCTTGTCATATCCCTTGGGCCGGAAAATCGGGTCATAACCGAAGCCTTGAACTCCAGAACGTTCTTTCGTAATCTCGCCACGGCAAATACCCTCGAACTCCTGCATCTTGCCATCCATCAGAAGAACAATAACCGTTCGGAATTGTGCCGTGCGGTCCTTTATACGCTTCAAATTCCGGAGCAGTTTATCGTTGTTAGCCTCCTTATCGTGATCGAATCCTTCATCTTGTGCATAGCGGGCCGATCTCACTCCCGGTTCCATGCCCAAGGCACGCACCTCCAAACCAGAATCATCGGCAAAGCAATCCACATTATAGTGCACATGCACATACTCTGCCTTCTGAAATGCATTGCCGGCGAAGGTCGAAGAATTCTCAGGAATATCCTCCACACATCCGATATCGCTCAGCGACAAGATCTCATAACGTTCAGAAACGGCAGATCCACATGCCTCAAGGAGAGCCTTCACCTCATTGATCTTGTTTACATTATTGGTTGCAAACACAAGTTTCTTCTTATCCATAGAATTCAGTTATTTAATGTCAGTTAGCCAGATGCGTTGTAGATAAATGGCATCTGAAGTAGTTCGCAGGACGATGTCGTGCTGATCGATGGCAGGATCGATCTTAAACACGAGATTGTAAATCTGCTGTGGTTCACATAATTTGTCTGGATCAATCCGCAAGAGCTGAGGTTCGCCCTTGTCGATTGCAATCATACAGTTCAAAGGTTTTCCGTAGCCGCGAACAGGCAGCAACGACACCTTCAAGTGGACCTCATCTGCCTGGTAAACAAGGGGAAGACGCAGCGCCTCGAAAGGTTCGACACGCGTACCGATGGCCCTCTTGCTGCGATAAAGAAGGTCGGATGCTTCTTCCGACGGCAGCGGGTCAGTCGAACCTATCTGCAAAGGAGTCAGTACATCGTTCTCCACTTTCATCAGGCTATTGTCCAATGTTACGGTCGGCATCTCTACAGCGCCCAGTAGCTGACGCCATTTGGTAGCGACAAGAGTTGGCAGTTCACTCGCGAGTAGTTCCATACGATGCTTGCAGTCATCCACAGCCCACGGCTTAGCGGCATCATGCTCTACAAGCTGCATATTGCATAAGCGCTGAATCTGAGAGGTCACCATGTTGATTGGATACTCGATGGTTCGAAAATAGGCATTGACATAGTCATTGGAAACGACCTTGTCATTCAGTTCAAGCGAAAGCTGCAACTGCAGATTCTGACTCTCGCCTATGCCTCGACGCAAAGCCTCAAAACTTTGTGGTAATTCGGGGTGAAATGACATCGCAAGGTCAAAGAAATCGTTCCAAACCTGCGACCAATTGCAACCAAGGCCACTCATTTGGGTGTAATGCAAATCCTCAAGTTCATCAATCGAATAGGTCTGCCGATAAGGGCGGATATCCCAAGCCATATCAAAAAAGAGAAAAAGCTGGAGTTCTCCTCCCAACTGATGCTCCCATTTCATCTGCCACTCGTCCCTGCAACCATAATCATATGCTCGAAGTCCTTCAAGCCGAATGCGTTCAGGCGCATCAAGAGCGAGACTTAGTCCGAGATATGGCATCGAGGCCGGTTTGAGTGTCCAGCGGAAAACGTCCATCGAGTCGCTGCTCACAGCATCGTTCGAATTGCTCACTCCCGTGGCTCGCAGTCGCAGGAGGAGCTCCTGCAGAAATCGATCGTGCTGCTGGGAACCATCGATAATCAACGTCCGAATTGGGACAGATGCTTCAAACAATTCTTCGTAAGCTACTCCTAACTCATAGGAATCCATCTGCAACGCAGGAGCATCGACCCACCATCGAAAAGGCGAAACGCCCCACTTCCGACTTAAAGTCATCAAACCGAAAGCAGTCCCCAACTCATCGCTACCGACCACGAACAACTGTCTGCCATTGTTGTTGACCTTCAGCATGAAGGCACCTTTACGTCCAGCAAGATTATCAAAATTGATGCCCCGAATTCGGGAATACTTCTTAAGTTCTGAGTTATCGTATGTAGCAACAATAATCTTGGCATCGGCCATGTTATTGGTATGAACCAGAAATTCGCCGAATACCTCATGATAATCCTGTTCGAAGAGCCTGTCGGCACGTTCGATAGGCGTTTCGGGCAAACGCTGGCAATATAGTTTCAGCGATTCACCATTCTGGATGATGAAATTATCTGCCCATGCAGCCAGACAGAAGCAGAAGCCAAGAATCACAGAAAACAAATGCTTCATGTTCTATCAGTACTTTTGGATGCGGGTGGCATCGAGTTTCAGGAATATAAACAACAGGATCGTGAATGACCAAAGGCCCGATCCTCCATAGCTGAAGAACGGCAGTGGAATGCCGATGACCGGTACCAGACCTATGACCATACCCACATTAATTATTACATGGAATGCAAAAATGCAGGCAACACAATAGCCATAGACCTGTGCAAATGCCGTACGTTGTCGCTCGGCCAACGATATGAGGCGCAAAATGAGGATGGAATAGAGCAGAAGTACAGCGACACAACCAATGAAGCCCTGTTCTTCACCTACGGTGCAGAAGATGAAATCGGTCTCCTGTTCTGGCACATATGCGAGTTTGGTCTGAGTGCCTTCGAGGTACCCTTTTCCCAAAAGTCCTCCAGAACCGATGGCAATCTTTGCCTGATTGACGTTGTAGCCAGCTCCCTTCAGATCCTCCTTCATACCAAGCAGCACCTCGATACGTCCACGCTGATGGGGCTGCAGCTTGTTGAATGCGAAGTCACAAGTGTAAAGGAATCCGACAAAAAGCACCGCAAAGATGCCGACAATCAGATAAGATTTCGCCTTGTGAAGCAGGAACAGGAAAATGCAGTATCCGATGGTGAAAAGATTAATGAGCCACCCGATCCAACGATACTCGAAATGGAAGGGCCATACAATGAAATGGTCCAGCAGGCCAAACACTCCAAATCCCACAAGGGCAACGAATGTGATCAAGCCAGCAGCATTGATATTTTCTGCAAAGAATGCCAGCATCCCGGCAACGAGGAAAGGAATGACCGTAAGAACGAGGTTCTGTCCTTTCAGCGAAGGCGGTGCAGATTCTTCCGGACCGAGAACGACACCCTCGGGCAGGGCTTCCACACTATATTTGATGCCAAGAACAAAAATCAGGATAAAGCAGAATCCTGCCCATAGCACGATGCCCGACATACCCTGACGATAAAACAACAGCACCAAAGAGAAATAGACAAGTGCCGAGCCTGTCTCATTCTGCAGGATAATAAGCAGAACGGGAAGGAGGATGATGGCACACGCCTTTGCGAAATTGGCAGGTTCTGTGAACTTGAAGTTGTATCCATTGAAGAGATACGCCATCATGAGGGCAGTTGAAAACTTTCCGAACTCGGCAGGCTGTATCGAAAAAGAACCAATCTTAATCCACGAATGTGAACCGTTGATATTAGTGCCAATAAAGATGGTGAAGAAAAGCAATAGCATCACCCCCACATAAATCAAAGGCGCATAGGTCATGTAGAACCGGCTGTCGAGGCAAAGTATCGCAATGATGAGGAAGAGGGCCAGCGCGAACCAGACGATCTGTTTGCCTGAGGGGCGGGCAAAATCGAAGATCGAGGCTCCATCGAAATTATAACTGGCAGCATTAATGGTGACCCAACCCGCGAGGACCAGAATCACATAGACAATCAATGTCAGCCAATCAAAACTACGAAGGAAATTCATTCTCTACTTGAAATAATAATGCGTAATTTATTTCTTCTTGTAATCGGTGTATTGAAGCGTCGAGCTGTGGAACATATTATATTCCATCATTTTTCTACGCCCAGAAATCTTACCGTTCAAATATTTCTCGATTACCAGGGTGCCGATGGGAACTCCGAACGTTGCACCGAAACCGCCGTTCTCGACAAAGCAGCAGACTGCAATCTTAGGCTGTTCCATGGGGGCAAATCCCATGAATACCGAATGGTCCTTTCCATGGGGGTTCTGAGCGGTACCAGTCTTGCCGCAAAGTTCGATACCTTCGGGATCAAGGTTGCCACTTCGTCGCACAGTGCCGTTGACTGCAGCAGACCTCATGCCCTTGACAATCCATTCGTAGTGAGAAGAATGGACTTTTGTCTTATGCTGTATCCGGAACGTATCGGGAATCAGAGTATCCTGTATCTCGTGTATCACATGTGGAATATAGTAATACCCGCGATTCGCGATGGTTGCTGCAAGATTGGCTATTTGGAGCGGCGTGGCAAGAATCTCTCCCTGACCAATGGAAATCGAGATGATACTGATAGGTTTCCAATCCTCAGTGCGAAGCATCTTGTTATAATAGGCAGGATTTGGAATGAATCCTCGGATTTCACCCGGCAGATCGACTCCAAGCCGATACCCATATCCCATCGATACCATATAGTTCTTCCATGCCTCAAATGCATCCTGAATACTTTTGTATTTCCTATTATTCAAGATGTTTACCAGGCACCACCCGAAGTAGCCATTGCATGAACCAGCTATAGCAGGAACAATAGACCACTGAGCTATACCATCGTGACATCCCATTCGGAACCTTCCCATCACAAAACCTCCACGACAAGGAAGCAGTGTCTGGGGGGTAATGGCTCCCTCTTCCAAGCCAATCAAGCCTTGAGTCGGCTTGAACGTGGAACCTGGTGGATAAGCTGCCGAAATAGTTCGATCGAGCAACGGCTTGTAGGGATTGTCGAGCAATTCCTTGTAATGCTTGCCACGCTGACGTCCCACGAGCATACTGGGGTCGAATGTAGGACTCGAAACCATAGCCAATATCTCTCCTGAAGCAGGTTCTATGGCCACCAAAGCACCAACCTTATTGACCATCAGACTTTCTGCATAAGCCTGCAAGTCGGCATCTATTGAAAGTGTCAGGTTACGGCCAGCTTTGGGAACAACGTCATACTTGCCGTCTTCGTAATGGCCCTTGATGCGTCCATGTGCATCGCGAAGAAGGATTTCCTTACCTTTGACTCCACGCAAGTACTTCTCGTAGCTCTTCTCCACACCGAGATCACCCGTGTAGTCTCCTCGCTGATAGTAGTCATCAGACAACACTTCCTTCAACGTCACCTCACGAATATTGCCTAAGATGTGCGGTGCTATCGAACGCATGTATTGACGAATGGTACGTGGACGAATTTCGAACCCGTGGTACTTGTACATCCTCTCCTGCAGCTTTGCATAATCCGCCACGCTGAGCTGGGTGGCAAAGGTCTGCTGGGTATAGCTCGAATAGCCCGTGTTACGCCTGAGGTTCTTGATATCAGCCATGCGTTCATCGAAACCTTCGCGGGTGATGCCTAACGTATTGCACAAATCCAGGGTATCAAGATCTTTCACTTCGCGCATCGTCACCACAAGGTCATAGGCTGGCTGATTATAAACCAACAGACTCCCATTGCGATCGTAGATCTGGCCACGAGCGGGAAATATGGTTTTGGTCAGGAAAGCGTTGTTGTGCGCCATGGCCTGATATTTGTCATCCACAATCTGAAGGACAAATAGGCGCAAGATATATATTAGAAAGATCAGCAAAACCAATCCTCCTATTACAAAACGACGCTTTTCGAGTTCATAATTGTGTTGCATGCAGGTTATTTCTTCGAGGATGCAAATTCAAATGCCATACAGATGCCGAATGTCAGGCTTATACTGATGAATATCTTGGCCAGCAGAACCGGAAAATTGAACAGTGTGAAGGATTCGATGATATAAAGCAATATGCAATGCATGACGATAATTGACAAAGAGAAACGCGCATAGGCCGACAAACCAATCTGCTGCATTGAGACAAGACCATTCTTGAATTCCGGGTCGTCGTTATACAAATGTAGAATCACATCGCGCAACGCCATAACAGACACTGCCGTCAAGGCATGCATTCCTGGTGTATTACAAAAGATATCCACAACGAATCCCACCAGAAAGCCCATTACAATCTGGACCACCCGACTGATTTCGACCGGCGCCTTCAACAGTGCGATGACATAAACGAGAGCCACCCCACCAAAAATGGGCAGATGATTGAACAGCAGTACTTGAAGCACTACCGCCAACAAAAGCCACAATATGTATAGCAAGATGCTCATCGAATAGTAGTATTTTAAAATGCAATCCTATTATTTATCTGATGTTCCGATAGACTCCTGCAGCCTATCGCGTTCCTCCTGTTCATCATTAAAGATTACATGGACAGCATTCAGACGGTTAAAGTTAGGGAAAAGCTCGATCTGCAACGTCAGGAAACTGCCTCCTCCGTCAAACGTATCAACAATGCGACCCACCGGGATATTCTTCGGGAAAGAAGAAGTATAACCTGTAGTCACAATAGTATCTCCATTCTCATAATCCACATTACGAGGCAGATCCTCAAAATGAGCATAACGGCTATCTTTTCCATCCCATACGAGCGAACCGAACGATTCGGTATCCTTCAGCATGACTGAAAGACGCAACTTCGGATTCAGCACACTAAGTACAAGAGAATAATGTTCCGAGACATTTGCAACAATACCCACAACACCATTCTGGTCGGCCACGCCAAGGTCCTGATGAACGCCGTCAGCAGAACCCTTGTCCAGGGTGATGTAGTTCTCGGCCTGATTGATGCTGTTACCGACCACATGGGCAATCAGATACCGATACTGATGATGAACCGAATCATTCGAACGAGAACCAAGGTCCTGATACTGCTGCAGAAGCTGACGCAAAGCCTGGTTCTCGGCTTCGAGCTGTCCCGTACGTTCCAGCATCTCATCATTGGTCTGACGTAATCCGAAATATCCGGTCACATTGGCCTGGATATCATATACATTGGCCGTGATGAAATTGGCGCTGCTGAACCAGATGCTACGATGGTATGGGTTGGTCTGGCATAGCAGCACTATGCTTAGAATGGCCAAAAACAGCCACGTAAACCACGGGCTGTTCTTGGTAAAAAAGCGTATCAGATTCTCCATGATTCAAATGGATCTGACAGGCAATTAACGAATGAGGAATGGGAATCGATCGATGTTCTGGAGTGCAATACCTACACCCTTTGCCACACTCAACAGAGGATCTTCTGCCACATGGAAAGGAATGCCGATCTTATCCTGCAGTCGCTTGTCAAGGCCACGGAGCAAAGCACCGCCACCTGCCAGATAAATACCGTTGCGAACAATATCGGCATACAGCTCCGGAGGAGTCTGCTCGAGTCCTGTGAGAACAGCAGCCTCAATCTTTGTGATGGACTTCTCGATGCAGTGGGCAATCTCCTGATAGCTGACCGGAACCTCCATTGGAAGTGCGGTCATTCGGTTAGGACCACGCACTACGAAGTCTTCGGGCGGATTATCGAGCACAGTAAGGGCAGAACCCACGTTGAACTTGATCTGCTCAGCGGTAGGAACACCGACTCTGATGTTGTGCTGACGACTCATGTACTCCATAATGTCCTGCGTCAAGTCGTTGCCAGCGATACGAATGGAATTGTTGGTCACAAGACCGCCCAACGAAATAACAGCGATTTCCGTCGAACCGCCGCCGATATCCACAACCATGTTTCCTTCGGGAGCAAGGACATCAATACCTATACCTATGGCAGCTGCCATTGGCTCGTAAAGCATATAGACATCACGGCCTCCTGCATGTTCGCTAGAGTCACGTACGGCACGCAACTCCACTTCAGTAGAACCCGAAGGCACACCGACCACCATGCGGAGCTGGGGCGTAAAGAGATGACGGCTGCTGAATGCCATCTTCACCATGCCACGGATCATTTGCTCAGCGGCATTGAAGTCTGCTATTACGCCGTCACGCAACGGACGGACAGTACGTATGTTAGCTGGCGTCTTACCCTCCATCTGCTGGGCCTTGTGGCCTACGGCAATCATTTTTTCTCCCTCCAGGGCAACGATTGATGGAGCATTGACCACAATCTTGCCACCATGAATGATGACGGTGTTGGCCGTTCCGAGGTCGATGGCAACCTCTTGTGTCAAATTAAAGAATCCCATTCTTTGATTAGTGGATTTGTATTGTTAACAATTAAGGAATTACTTCTGCTGGGCGAACCAGGCATGGATGGCAGTATCATAATGGCTGCTCACGCCGAATGCCTGTTCAGCGAAACTCAGACGATCATCGTAATCGCTCTTAGCGCCCTTGGTCTTGAGCATGTCGGCGAGCTGCTGATATTGTGCCTTGCTGGCCACGATGATGACATCCTTGAAGTTCTTGGCAGCTGCTCGGATGAGAGAGATGCCTCCAATGTCAATCTTTTCGATGATGCTCTGGAAATCAGCGCCACTGGCAACTGTATCCTCGAAGGGATAGAGATCAACGATAACGAGATCTATTTCTGGAATGGCGTATTTTACCATCTGTTCCTTATCTCCTTCATTGTCACGACGGCCAAGGATTCCACCGAAAACCTTTGGGTGAAGGGGTTTGACACGTCCGCCAAGGATAGAGGGATAAGTAGTGAGGTCCTCAACTGCATTGCAAGGCACACCCAACCCCTCAATGAACTTCTGTGTTCCACCCGTCGAAAGCAGGGTGACACCATTGGCGTGAAGCAACTTGATGATCTCGTCGAGACCATCCTTATGGAACACCGAGACGAGAGCCGTTTTGATTATCTTCTGATCGCTCATATTTGTTTGATTTATTATAATACTAATTAATTTTGCGGCGCAAATATAGTAAAAATTTTTGATATGCAATCATTTTTGCACCCAAATTTTAAAATAAATTTTCTATTTCCTATCTTCAACTGCAATTCCTGCCCTATTTTATAGTTTTCGTCACGCAGTTTTTCGGGTTGTGGATTAGTATATCTCGGGCACTGTCCGAAAGCGTATTTCAGGCAATGTTTGGTCTGCATCACCATTCCTTCCTTATTGGGCTGTATTTCAAAAGCATCCAAAACGTTTTCAATCTTCATTTCCCGATATATTTCGAATGCTTTTCGGTTCATCACATTTGCCCGAAAATCAGTAGGCAGAATGCCTCTTGCATCAAGCCTAATTGCACGCTCCTTATAATCGGGCAATAAGAAGGACTTGCGAACTTGACTTTGCATTTTAAGACGTTCTTCGAGCAATTTTTGCACACACGAACGTCGTAATTCAGTCATTTTTGACGAGGGGACAAACCATTTGTCCCCTTCAATCTCGATGCTATGAACGCGGAATGGAGTCCCTCCCATTTTTCCCAACTGCTTGATAATATTGTCCCGCTGCGAACGGTCTGCCGATGCAAAATCTCCTTCCATTTCCACGGTAACTTTTTCGCGATCATAGCAGCTCATCTGTAGTACGACCTTATCGGGAAAGGCAGAGTAATGGATATCGACAGGCATAGTCCGCAACGCAGAAGGTTTGCTCAACAGCTGCTCGAAAGCAATATCCAGATTCCGAAAGACTGCCTGTCCCTGCTTCAGCGAACGACACACCTGAACGCCTTCGAGCGGGAAACACGAGTTTGTAGTTTTATCAAATCGATTGAGACGGAATCCCTGCTGCCCGACAATAAGCCCGTCACCATTATGCAAGGCATCGACGGAAAGATCGATGACAAAATGATCTCGCAGGACTTTTTGAATGGTCCCTACCCTTTCGCCCATCGATTTAGGGCTCTCGAAATTCCACATGGGCTCGCGTTTACCTTCGGCGAAATACGACGTAAAGCCACGATTAAAGCTTTTCTCAAGACAGGGCTCAAATACGAATTCAGGCTGACCATCACTGATGTGTGCACAATCCTCGCGACGAGCAATGATCTGGTCAATCAGTTTGCGATAGTAAGCCACAACGTTCTTGACATAGGACATCTCCTTGAGCCGACCTTCAATCTTCAAGGAAGTAACACCTGCATCGATGAGTTGCTCAACAAAGGCTGAACGATTCATGTCACGCAGGGAAAGCAGATGACGCTGACGCACCAGAAGCTTGTCGCCCTGCGGACTCAGCAAATCCATTGGCAAGCGACAAGGCTGGGCACATTCTCCACGGTTGGCCGAACGGTAGGTCAGGGTTTCACTCAAGTAGCATTGCCCGCTGATACAAACACAAAGCGCACCATGTATAAAGCACTCCATTTCCACATCTGGAACGGCCTCATGAATCGCACGAATCTGTTCCACTCCCAATTCGCGAGCCAGCACAACACGTGTCATCCCCAAGTCCCTGAACAATCGGGCACGCTCGACTGTTCGTGTATCGGCCTGTGTCGAGGCATGCAGCTCAATCGGAGGCAAGTCCATCTGAAGCAATCCAAGATCCTGAATAATCAGCGCATCGACGCCCGCTTCATAAAGTTGCCACGACATCTTCTCAGCCTCGACCAGCTCAGCATCGGTCAGAATGGTATTCAAGGCGACAATGGTCTTTGAGCCGAACTGATGTCCGTACAGGGCCAATCGCTCGATATCCTCGATAGAGTTGTGAGCTGCCGCGCGAGCACTGAATGCAGGAGCACCGATATAGACAGCATCCGCGCCATGATTGAACGCTTCGATGCCGACGTCTGCCGATCGTGCTGGTGCAAGAAGTTCTATCTTGTTCATAAATGGATAGCAATTCTGAAAACCCGATTTAATCTCAAGGTGCAAAGATAGGCTTTTTTTGTCAGATAAACCATTTTTTCGTTGTTTTTTTTGCAAATAATCATCAAAGACATTATCTTTGCGTCCAAATTGTATTTTTATCATATAATAATGTTGTCGTTCTAAGGTTTCAGGTTATGTTACAATCTCTTCAGATGGTAAGCCGATTTATGAGCCGTTACTGCTCGTGGATTGTGATTGCAGCAGCCGTACTGAGCGGTTTCTTCCCCAATGTCTTCGCATGGGTGCAGCAAGGGGCACGACCTTCTATTATCTTGGGCATCATCATGCTCACTATGGGCTGCACACTCTCTACCGAAGATTTCAAGGTAGTATTGAGCCGACCTTTTGATATCCTGCTTGGTACAATCGCCCAATATACCGTCATGCCATTTGTTGCATACGGACTTACCAGAGCATTTCATCTCGATCCTTTCCTGAGCGCCGGTATCATTCTGGTGGGTTGCTGCCCAGGTGGAGTTTCCAGCAATATCATGTCATTTCTATGCCATGGTGATGTAGCTTTCTCAGTGGGAATGACCACAGTATCTACCCTTCTTGCGCCACTGATGACACCCCTCATGGTGCTTTGGCTGGCCGGTCAGCAGATCGAGGTGGATGCCTTTGGAATGTTTCAGAACATTTGTCTTGTAACCATTCTTCCCGTAGCATGTGGTTGTACATTCAACTACTTCTTCGGCAAACGCGAGAATTTCAAGCAGATTCAATCCGTGATGCCCGGCATCTCGGTCTTCTGTCTGGCACTCATTGTAGGTGGAGTCATCTACACAGTACATCCAAGGCTCGAAGAGAATGGACTAAGTCTCATTGCTCTTACATTGGCCGTCGTCACCTGCCACAATGGTCTCGGATATCTGCTTGGGTATCTAATTGGCAAGGCAGCACGATTCTCCATTGCCAAGCGTCGCACCATCAGTATCGAAGTTGGCATGCAGAATGCCGGCATGGCAACAGTACTTTCGAGCAACTTCTTTGCGACACCCGCCGCCATTGCAGCCAATCCGATGGCGGCCCTCAGCGTTGTACCCTGCGCTATATCCTGCGCCTACCACAGCATCTCAGGCACCATTCTTGCCTCCTTCTTCGCTGCGCAAGACAAGAGAGAAAGATAAGAGAGGTTCTGAGGATTTCTTTTTTCTATAGTGCAGAAAGGTTCGAAAGTTCAAGAGCAAAACGATGAAAGAGGGTTCTTTCCAGTTCAAGCAATTCACCATCCAGCAGGATCGATGCGCCATGAAGGTGGGCACCGATGGGGTATTGTTGGGTGCCTGGGCCGACATCTCTTGTCATGCAGTAGATACAGAACGCAAGTATAACATACTCGACATAGGAGCTGGGACTGGCATCATCTCCCTCATGCTGGCACAACGAGCATCAGAAGCAGGGATAGATTTCCACATTGATGCAGTGGAAATTGACCAAGATGCTGCACAGCAGGCTACCGAAAATAGCAACGATTCGCCATGGACAAGGCACATCTCCGTTTTCCCTTTGTCCTTGCAGGAATTTGAACAACAAACGGAAAAGACCTACGACCTCATTGTCAGCAATCCGCCTTTTTACAATGCCACATTGAAGCCACAGGACAATGGTCGTGCCGTTGCTCGACACAAGGATGCTCTCCCCATCACCGAAATTGCTCATTTTGCCAGCAAACGGCTTTCTGCGAACGGCCGATTGTCCATAATCTACCCCACCAATTACGATTCGGAAGTAATGACGGCCATCGTGCTCAGCGGACTCCATCCTGTTCGTATCTCCGACATCCTCACCAAGGTTGGAAAGTCTTGCAAGCGTCGGATGGCAGAGTTCGCTGCCGAAAGCGTTCCTTTGCTGCGGGAGCAATTGGCTATCCGCAATGCCGACGGGAAATACACCGAAGAATACCGTGCACTCACGTCCGCCTTCTACCTTCACCTCACCGATTAGGCATTCCCTTTTCTTCTCATATCTTCCTTTTTCACATCGTTACCATCTCTCTTAATCCTCAAAAAATATCCACTTTCGACCCGTTATTTTATTCAATAAGAAAGTAAAATTGTACAAAAAACGCAAAATTCTATTTTTTTGAGGCAAAATATTTGTATAAAAAAACAAAAGTCACTATATTTGCACCGATATAAACACACTAAAATTATAGATTCATGAAGCACTATGTATGCGCCGTCGATTTCGGTGCCACGAGTGGACGAATGATTATCGCCCGTCTCAACGAAGAAGGAGTTCTCGAGACTGAAGAAGTACGTCGTTTTCCCAACGCCATTCAGGAAAAAGATCACGATGGCAAGTTCTATTGGAATATGACCGCCTTGATTGGCGAAGTTGTTGCCGGCCTCAAGGATCTTGCCACACGTCCCGATATCCGCATCGAGTCCATCGGTGTAGATACCTGGGGTGTTGATGTCGTCTTCGTCAACAAGGACGGAAAGATGATCGAGGAGCCCCGTGCCTACCGTGATCCCTATTCCGTGCCAGCCATGGATGAATATATCCAGAAGGTCGGACGAGAAAAGATTTACGAGAAGACGGGCATCCAGTTCATCAACTTCAACACGCTTTTCCAGCTCTATGCTTGCCACAAGGAAGGATTCCGTCCTTTCGAGGATGCCGCGCAGTATGTGTTCATCCCTGATTACGTAAGCCTCTACCTCACGGGCAAGGCTGTCTGCGAATACACCATCCTCTCCACTTCCGAATTCCTCGACCCACGCACCAAGCAGATTGACCAAGAACTCATCGAGGCTGCTGGTGCCGACATCAGCAAGTTTCCTCCCGTTGTTTTCCCAGGGCATATTATTGGAAACCTCAAGCGCGAAGTGGCTGATTTTGGCTACGACATTCCGGTTGTCGCCATTGCGGGCCACGACACGGGGTCAGCGGTTGCCGCTGTGCCTGCCAAGGATGAGAAGTTTGCTTATCTCTCGTCAGGTACGTGGTCGCTCATGGGCATCGAATCGAAGGACCCGATTATCAGCAAACGCTCCTTCGAACTCAACTTCACCAATGAAGGCGGTGTCGAAGGCACCACACGTTTTCTCAAGAACATAACGGGTATGTGGATCCTTGAACAGTGCCGTAAGGAATGGAAGCGCATGGGCAAGGACTACGACTTCAAGACTCTCGGAGAGATGGAGCAAAGCGGCGAGCCCTTCCGTTCGTTCATCAATCCCGACGACCCGATGTTCGCCAATCCACCCTCGATGCTCGAAGCCATTCGCGAATACTGCAAGAAGACCAGTCAGCCTATCCCCGAGACCGATGCTCAGATTGCACGTCTCATCATGGAATCACTGGCTCTTCGTTATCGCACGGTATTCAACTGGCTCAAGCAACTGGCGTCCTTCCCGCTCGACGTACTGCACATCATCGGTGGCGGTTGCCAGAATGCACTCCTTGCCCAATGGACAGCCAACTCCATCGGTTGCCCTGCGCTTTGTGGTCCCGTCGAGGCCACGGCCATTGGAAATATCATGATGCAGTTCAAGGCTATCGGTAAGGTGAAGGACATCACCGAAATGCGCGCCCTCATCGCCAAGGCCATCGAACTAAAACGCTACGAGCCACAGGACACCGAAGCTTGGCTTAAGGCTTATGAGCGCTATACCGCAATTTGTGAGAAGTAATCCGATTCTTCTAATGATTCTGAAATGTCGTTATTCATACATTATTTAATTATAAAACAAAATGGGAAATAGTAAAGGAAGCTTAAGGAGCACGATTGCCGTGTCTCTCACCAACTATCTTGATGCAGGAGCCATTGTGGCAGGTGCCAGTGGCTTGACACTTTGGCAGAAATATCTCGGCCTTTCTGAAGTACATCTGGGTTGGCTCAACTTCATTAGCGCCAACTGTCTCGGTGCTGCCCTCGGTGCCATCATCGGCGGATTCCTCGCCGACAAGTATGGACGCAAGTTCATCTTCACCTACAATCTGCTCGTCTATATGCTCGGTGTGCTCACCGTCATGTTCAGCGTCAATTTCCCCATGCTGCTCTGTGGATTCCTCATCACAGGCATTTCAGTCGGCGTGGGCGTACCCGCCTCTTGGACCTATATCTCCGAGAGTTCAGAGGTGAACAACCGTGGACGCAACATCTGCATCTCGCAGATGTCTTGGGGCTTTGGCCCCATGTGCATCCTGCTCCTTGGAATGCTTTTTGCCCCGGGCGGCTATCTCTTCAGCTGGGTTGAGTCGCTGGCGCATGCCGTCGGCGGTGCAGATCTCGCAGAACCTGCCGTCAACGTCTTTTCGTCACGCATCGTCTTCTTCTCTCTCTTCATCGTAGCATTCATCGCCTGGAATCTGCAGCGCGGACTTCAGGAAAGTGCCGAGTTCGTGGCACAGAAGAACTCCGGACAGAAGACTGGTCTCTTGGACAACATCAAGGTGCTCTTCCAGAACAGCATCGCCGTCAAGACCGTCTGCTTCCTTGCTACCATCTACCTCACCTGGAACCTCGTCGCCTCGGTGATGGGCTTTTTCCAGCCCCATATCTATGAGACCGCTGGTGGTGTAACCAACGAGCAGGCCAACTGGATGAACTGCATCCAATGGGCCATCATCGTCGGCGTGACCTTCATCGTCTCGAAGTTCATCGACAAGGTTCAGCACAAGGCCATCTACATCTTCGGACTCCTCGTTGCCATCAGCGCATGGGTTGTCATCGTCACAATCGGCGTCAACGGTCCTGCCGGCCTCTGGCTGTTCGCAATCCTTTGGGGTGTACAGGGCGGTAGTTCTCCTCAGATCTTCTATGCCCTCTGGGGCTCCGAACTCTTCCCCGCCAAGTTCCGTGCCGGTGCCCAGGGTCTGATGTTCTTCATCGTCCGCGGCCTATCCGCCGTCTGGGGTCTCATCTTCACCATCATCTACGGTGAGAATGGCGAAGGCTTCACCATTGCCGCCTTCTGCATGATTGCCCTCCTCACCATCTCCCTCATAGTCGGCATGATCGGTTGTCCAAACACCCGCTGCAAACCTCTCTCCCAAATCACCCGCGAGCGCTACGGCGACACGGTCTAAATTAGTGTTACTGTCGCGACCATCCTTGGCCGCCCTAAGTCAATGTCGCAGCCACCCTTGGCCACAAATGTCAATGTCGCAGCCAAGTTTGGCTGCCCCAATATCAACCAACCAACCCCACAAACAAATATGAAAACCATCTTAGAAAACCGCCCCGCCCTTAAGGCCGTCATCTACCAGATTGCCGAGGTCACAGGCTACCTTTGGCAGAAAGGTTGGGCTGAGCGCAATGGCGGTAACATCACCGTCAACGTCACCGAGTTTATGGACGACGAATGCAAAGCCATGTCTGCAATCTCCGAAGTGAAACCCATCGGTATGACTCTCCCCTATCTGAAAGGCAAGTATTTCTATTGCAAAGGCACCGGCAAGCGCATGCGCGATCTGGCCAAGGAACCCATGCAGAACGGCAGCATCATCCGCATCCTCGACGATTGCGCATCCTACGAAGTCATTGCCGACGTCAACGTTGTTCCAACCAGCGAATTGCCCACTCATCTGGCACTCCAGAATTACCTCCTCGAGACAGGAAGCTGCTACAAGGCCACTCTCCACACCCATCCTATCGAGCTCGTTGCCATGAGCCACATTCAGCGTTTCCTGAAGGGCGACGAGATGACCAAGGTACTTTGGTCGATGATTCCCGAGACCCTCGCATTCGCTCCGCTTGGCATAGGCATCGTGCCTTACGCACTTCCCTCTTCTGTAGCTCTCGCTGAGGCTACCCTCGAGCAGATCAAGACCCACGACGTAGTCATGTGGGAAAAGCACGGCACCGTAGCCGTAGGCAAGGACATCATGGATGCCTTCGACCAGACCGACGTTCTCTGCAAGGCCGCTAACATCTACATGTGCGCCCGCAGCATGGGCTCCGAACCCGACGGCATGACCACCGCCCAGATGAAGGAAGTCCAGGACGTCTTCAACCTTCCCAAGTCCCGCCCCTGTTGAGATTAGTATTTCAGTCGCAGCCATGTTTGGCTGCCCCTTTGTTTCCGTGGCGGCCGTCCTTTGCCGCCCATCAATAATTACCCCACCTATGAAACCCCTAGTAGAAACCAAAGCCCGCGTCGGCGTGTTCTCCATCGCCCTTGGCGCCTATCTCCCCCAGTTCCCACAGCTCGTTCCCGAGTTCGAATCCCAGTATGAAGCATTCAAGAAGACCCTCCCCGACACCGTCGAGCTCATCGATGGTGGCATGGTAACCACCAAGGAGCAGTCGATGGTAGCCGGCGACAAGTTCCGCGCTGCCGACGTTGACCTCGTCATCCTCCAGATGCTCACCTACTGCACCTCCTACAACATGCTCCCCGCCGTGCGCGACCTCAACGTGCCCGTCATCATCGTCAACCTCCAGAAGAAGTTGGCTCCCGACTACGAGAAGACCGACATCCCCACCTGGCTTGGCGAGCTCTACGCCTGCGGTGCCACCGGCGAAATGGTAGCCGACCTCAACCGTGCCGGCAAGCGCTGCGCTGTCATCACCGGCGTTGTCGAAGGTGGTGATCCCGCCGCTCAGGCCGAGATCGAGGATTGGTGCCGTGCCGCTCAGGTACGTCGTCGTTTCCGCGACACCAACATCGCCCAGATCGGTCGCCCCTATCCCGGCATGATGGACCTCTACATCGACGAGACCAACCTCTACCATCGCATGAATGTCTATACCAAGCAGTTCGATTGGGAGCAGATGTGGCACATCGCCGACAACATCACCGACGAGGAGGCTATCCGCGCCAAGGCTCAGGATATCCTCGACACCTTCGAGATTGAAGGTGGCGGCACCATCGAAAAGGTTTGGGATATGGCCAAGTACGTCGTTGCCTTCGAGCAGTGGGTCAAGGACGAGAAGCTTGGCATGATTGCCTCCCACTATGCTGGTTTTGCACAGGGCATCGCTGGCAAGCTCGACTCCATGCTCATCCCCGCCTTCTCTATGCTCATCAAGCAGCACACCGCTTGCGCTGTCGAAGGCGATATGAAGGTAGCCATGGCCATGAGTATCCTCAAGACCATCAGCGGCACCGGCACCCTCGCCGAGATGTACAGCATCGACTTCCCGAAGGACATCTGCATCATCGGTCACAGTGGCTCGGGCGACTTCGACATCTCGCAGGCCCACAAGCCCACGATGAAGATCGTGCCCGTCTTCCACGGCAAGACCGGTGGCGGCTACCTCACCCAGTTCTATCCTCCTGTAGGCCCCGTCACCTACCTCGCCATCACCCAGGACAAGAACGGCGTCTTCAAGTTCGTCGTAGCTGAAGGCGTCAACGAGGAAGGCCCCATCTTCATGTTCGGCGACACCAACATGCGCACCAAGTTCTCGATCTCCTGCCGCGAGTTCTGCAACCGCTGGAGCGAAGCAGGTCCAACCCACCACATGGCTGCCGCTGTGGGTCACCACATCGACACCCTCGTCAAGGTTGCCAAGATCCTCAACATCCCCATCGAGATCGTCACCCGCTAATCCCCATCGTGGAAACCTAATAGAGCAGGCTGGTCCAATCGGATCAGCCTGCTCTGTTTATCAGCTCGCGGCATGATGTAAGTACGAATGCTTGCAAACAAAAGAGCCCGGATCAATACCGAGCTCTATGGGATATATACATTAAGGCCAAAAATAAATAATAAAAATAATGCCTGCAAATAATGTTGTACGTGCCATGGATTTTTCATGTATATTTTGATAATCAGGATAGTTCCCCTCATTAAGGAGATATTCGTAATACTCTTTAATTCCCGTAATAATATATCCAACCCCGTATGTTATCGGGAAAAAGAGGAAAAGAAAGAACATGATAATGGATAATATACATAAAGTATATAGGATATATTTCTGGATATTGCTCAATGACAAATGTGGCTTATATAGTGTATAGCCACATTCTAAGCAACAGTATATAGCCCCCGCCCATAATACAAAAGTTTCGGCATCCATATAATTACTTCTTTTTCTCTTCTTTTATTGCTTCAGGAATAAAGCCCGTTGCAACAGAAGACATGGAATTGATAATATTAAGCAGTTTATTTGCCTCATTATTTACTGAACTATATCCATTTGAAGGAATATATTTCTTAATAAGGGATCCCAAGGCATCATGTCCTTTTTTAAGTGCAAGGGCAGTTCCAAAAGAAATTACACTTAAATCACCGTTTATATAATCCGTGGCTTGATCTAAAGCAAAACTAGTTTCATCTAATCCTTTTCCAATAGAAATAACTTCTGGAGCAAAGCAAGCGGTTTTGGGACAAAGACCCATTGCATATTCTGCAATTTCAATAGCCGTTGAAGCATAACCAGCAATTGTAATTGGAGTTTTGTCCATTTTGAATTCTGCTTTGGCTACATACTCACCTGTATCCTCGTTGTATTCACAATTCATAATATAATAAGCATTTTCATCTCTCGCTTTATAGTTTTCGGAATCCTCTAATTTCCTTACTCCTCCTGTACTTCCAGAACCGAAGCAAGTATTATTTATTATCTCATTTATTTGCTGAGCAACTACAGCCCTAGTTGAATCAGGGGAAAGTCCAGTATTATCCATTCTATTCACCGGATCTCCCCCACAATACGCGTAGGGACTGATCCCATAGTACTTCTCTGACAACGGGTCAATCCTATCCCACAACGGCGCCATCGCGAAGTACTGACGTGCATGGATGTCATAGTTATCCAGTCCGAAGGTACGGTCTAATTCCTTACCCTCGCTCCGAGCTTGCTCGCGTGGAATGTAATGGAACAACTTATATTTCTGCACGTTTTCATTTGTGCTGATGTCACCTATCACGCCACCGTAAGGATGATAATGGCCCATATAGTTTTTTGTACTTAAGTTTGAATATGACGTGCAATTATAACAAAAAACTCCCATATATCCAAATCCTTTCCCATTCAAATACAAAAATCGGTCAATTTTTCATCCTCGAATCCTATAACAACCGATTACGCAAAGTCAATATAACATCTATATGCATTGCTAAATGTAACCACGGGAATGATAATAGAGCGTCTGAGAACGTAGATGCTCCATTTACTTGAGAATGTTGTGTGTCAGCGAACGTAGGTGCTCCATCTGCTTTATAATATTGTGCATCGATGAACGTTGACGTACCATTTCTTGTAGAATATTGTGCATCTACGAACGTTGACGCACCATTTCTTGCAGAATATTGTGCATCTACGAACATGTACTCTCCATTTGCTGCGGAATAACGTCCGTCTACGAACACGGACGCACAGTTTACTGCCGGATTTTGTGCATCTGTGAACCTTGACACACCATTTGCTACAAAGCGTTGTACGCCTACGAACATCGACACACCATTTCCTGCAGAATATTGTTCGCCTACGAACATCGATGCACCATTTCCTTTTTTTTGTTGTTCACCTATGAACACTGACATACCATTTCTGCTGAATATTGTATGCCTACGAACGTAGATGCACTATCCACGTTTTCGAAAGGCGCAACACAATGTATAGACGAGTTTCTGCAGCTTGGTGCCATAGGGAGTCGTAGGGAGTCATGACCTCGGAGAGGCTGAGCCTCGTCGCGTCGGCGGTTGTGATGGCTTTCTGATTTTGGTTAATACTATGTGTCTCGAAGTCGTTTCACAAAATAATTCTCTTATAATCCCTCCATTCGTCGCAACGGGCGCGGAGGTCGTGAGCGGTGGGGGTATCGGGGAAAGTGGTAAGGAGGCGGCGGTAGTAAAGGAGGTGACGGAGTTGGCGGGCAGCCTGGTCGCGGTCGGTGTAGGTGAGAATGGCTTCGTTGATGAGACGGGTGCTCAACTTAAGGTATTCGTCATGACGATAGAGGGTGGAGTCGGCGGGATAGGGAATCTCGGGGACGGCATCGCGGATGGAATTGTAGTTGAGGTTGCTGCTGTGACGCGTGAGGAACCAGCACTTGTGGACGGAGTTGCGGAGACCCAGGGCGTACTGAATCTTGGCATCGGCACGCTTGTTGGTGTCGCGGTCGGACTTCATCGTACGCTCATATTGTAGCATCGCTTCGGCGAAATGCAGCTTGTAGTCGGGTGCGAGGGAACGGTCCTTGGCGAAGGTCTCCATGTCGTAACTGAATGGATTGCGATGCATGTACTCATAGACATTGAGGCGCTGCTGGAATTCGACGGGGACCTTTCGCAGAAAATAGATTGCCGTGGCATAGCGACGTTCGCGCAGACACTTGGTGGCGAGGATGTCGTACCAATAGTTGCGGTCGGTCTTGCCACGATGGTTCAACCAACGGTCAAACTCGTCGAGAGGCTGGTATATGCGCGTGTAATACTGACGAGTAATGTCGTAGGACAAACGATCGATAATGGCGAACATCTCGCCGGCATATCCCTTGGTCTTCACCAGGAGGTTTTCGGCGAAGTTTGCCAACTGAATCTCACGGACATACTTGCGGGCCTCATGCATACGAGGACAGACGGCCTTGAAGAGTATGCGCCGCATGGCGTCGTTCCAATAGAAGGTGTTGGACACGAGCTGATAGACCTCGCGATGATCGTCATCCTCATCGTTGGCTATTCCCCAATCGTCGTAACGATGCAAACGGGCGAAGACCTCGGGCGTGGCTTCGCGCCTGATCTTGCCTGCAAGCCAACGGAGGTCGGACATCAGTTGACGTTCGTAGGCCTCGTCGCAAGTGGCGGTCTTTGCATCGAGCCAGATGCGCATGACGCGATAGGTGTCGCGCAAATACGGATCCTTGGGATAGCGCTGGCCCAACTGCAGGTACTTCCTTGCCTCACGTGTCGCACCCTTCATGTCGTAGAGCGCTGCCAAGGTGTAATACCACATGGCCTGCTGATGGCTCTTCTTTTCCTTCACGGCACGATGGGCGACG
>JAEEGJ010009673.1_pt1 | contig 25623 bp, 29 predicted proteins | sample 8958761 | NCBI WGS metagenome assembly JAEEGJ01 (sample SAMN16246546, study PRJNA631951) | gut metagenome | biome: gut microbiome; feature: rumen; material: RS-attached | host: Bos | place: Iran: Karaj | collected 2018-10 | reverse complement strand
CACACTACGAGCCGAAGCATCATCCAAGGATGTCTATGTGGAACCGTGCAGCCCAGTTTGCGCCCTTTGCTGCTTTGACAGGTTATGATGCTGCAATTCGAGAGTCTGGGCGCTTTACAGATGACTGGGTAGGTTTGAGTGAATCCGGCAATGAGGAAATGAATCGAAAAATGGAATTGATTGTTTCCATATTGCCAGAGCATCCTTCTGTGACCATCGAGTATTTCGTGCCAGACGAACATAAGGACGGTGGCTCCTATCAGTCCTATACAGGCAATGTAAAGCGCATCGACGAGTATGAAAAGTGCATCGAGTTTACTGATGGGAAGAAAGTCCCACTTGATGCCATAAGAGAGATAAAGATTGAGTGATCATGAAAGTAAGTAGATTGGAATTGGCAACAAAATATCTCATCGACCTGATGCGAGCCTATGGCCACAGGCCGATAACTGTCAGGGTTAACATGGATGGAGAGTCTGTTGAGATTATGGCAAGGAACTTTGTGAAACGACAGCTGACTAAAGTTGGTATTCTCTTTCCGTATACCGAGGCAAACAAGGCAAATACACTGAGATTAAACAGCAAACTCGACAATGATATGGTGAGTGTCATTTTTCATGAAGCCCTTTTCGAGTTCGAAGCAGCCTATGTGGAAGAGAAATGCCATGGAAATCCTAATGCTGAGCATTTTGCCAATTCAATATATGACTGGATAGACAGGAAACAACAGTGGCTCCAGTGCACTTTTCCCAATTATACAGATGATGAACTAGACCCATTCCCGATGCCTGTTGATGACGGACAGGAAGAAAAAGATCCTCATGCGATGCAGAAAGCCAAAGCTTTCCTTTCAAAGTTTGGCATAGAGAAAATAGAGGACACACCTGACCTGAACAAGTTCTTCTGGGAAATGGCAGTCAGACGCAAGGTTATCAGCAAGCCTATCAGGGAAGCTGTGCGTACTGTCATTGTCAGCGACAGGCTCATGAAAGCATTCAATAATGCTCTTGTTGCTTACAATGAATTCATCGAAGCCAAGACTTCTGACCCTGAGTTTGTCAGTGAAGAGCAGAAGGTGAAAGACATGGCCAAAGCACATAAAGCAGAGTTGAACCAGCTGGCACAGGCTCAAAAACAGGAGGAAAAGGCTAAGAACCAGATAAAGATGAAACTCCAGCAGGAAGAAAGCATGAGTCGAAAGTTGACCAAGAAGTTCATGAACCAGCTCAAAACCCACCATAGCAGATTCCAGCAGTCTTATGATTTAACACAGGAAAAAGATATTGAGGAGTTCCTTTCATGGTACAAAGCTCTCAAACGACCTGTCAACAAGAAAACCATCAAGGATATAGTGAACTTACGTCTGAAAGAACCCGGCACTTCTGAGCTGTTCCTGAGTATGGTCGAAGCACATAATGAACTTTTCGCAGCCAATGCCAGTGAAGAAGATGAAGTGGATGAGGAAGCATAATCTGTAGTAGAGATTGGTCTTTCATGCTGATTTCTGATAAAAGACCCCACATACCAAGGTCAGATACTCTGGAATCAACTCCCCCTGGCTCCATTTGATTTCCAAGCCCAGCAAATCTTTGGCGGTCTTGCTCATGTCAAAACCAAATGCTTCCAATGAAGGGCGAACTTTATCCGGGTGTCTGCATGGCTCACCTGAGATTCTGGCGCAGGGCGCATCACCGCAATATGGGCAGGTTCCGACAAATCCAAAAGCATAGCCTCCAAGGGATTTCTCCAACTCCAACAATTCTTCGTTCATTTCCGTAATGACTGGCTTCATCAGGTCATTTGCTGTACTGAGAGGCAACTGTTTGTTGTTGGGGATAATCTTTACGCCCATGATACGGACTTTCTCATAGCCCTCAACGATTGATAGAGTTTCATCATCGAATGGCGGGCAGCCATAACGACGGCCATAGTTCTTGCATTGCTGGCAGAACTCAATGAAGTAATCAGTCCTGCGGAACTCATTGATATAGTTCTTGGCATCTATATCGGCAAAGAATTTCTCCGTCGTATATGCCATGTCCGCTGTTTTTTTCTCCCTGCTATCTACGCCTGATGCCATTACTCAATCACCTCAATATAGAAACTGAACGGACGGAAGCCGTCGTTGCAGCTGATCATCGCACTCATGGGATTCTTCATCCAGCCATCGTAGAAGTTCCCCTCACCTCTGGCCAAAGACTCTACAAACTCCCGCATGGATGACCAGGCAGAAGGGCACATCCCTTCAGGACATTCTCCTTTCTCTGATATCCATTGCTGCCCCTCCCTGACATCGCAAGTATGCTCAATGGGATTCTCATACTTATCCATCAGGTCAGGATAGACAGTCTGACGGATGGCTGTAATTCGTACTTTGTTCATTCCATTCGTCCCCATTTCATTTCTTCTCCCTCTTTGTCATACTGCTTACGCTTACCTGTAGGCGGTTCTGTCAAGGTTATCTTCACAACAGCCGTTCTCTCCAGACTGCGCTCTATCGCAGCATCGAAAGCATCCATGTGTTGAGGGAGAAAACGCTGACAGATAATCCTTAGAGCTTCTGTTTTCTCTGCTTTATCAGTAACAATCTTGGCGATACCTACCGCCATTGCTGATTTATACTGGAGGGTAAAGCTGCCATCTTTTGGGCCAACAGTAGGAGTGCATCGGGTCACAGCTGATAATGCCACTTTGGGATTGTTTGCTATACAGTCCATCTTATCACCCTCCAAAGCTCCATGAAAATAGAACGTCTTTTCATCTTTCCGTGCCAGTGACAATGGAACACCATAGGGGCTACCGTCTGACTTGGTGAAACTGACGGTGATATATGGGGCTTTGTTTAATACCTCCATTGCGAAGGCCGAATCCATTTCTCTGCTTGCTTTCCTCATATTCGTTTATTTTATCGGGTCTGAACAATAATCTCTACGGCCACAGTCCTTGCAGAACTTGCCAATCCATACATTGTCGAACTGTTCGATGGCTGCTTCAAGCATCTCGGGGTCATCGGTCAGGATGCCTGCCTCGAAGTTACGCTTCTTTGGTGACTTCATACCCATACCAGCACCAGTCAGGTTCGCTGAGCCGACGTAGGCAATGGTAGAGTCAATGATAATGAGTTTGAAATGAACTCTAGGACACAGCACACGCTCCATACCATCATATAGGATGGGATGTCTCTCGTGATCCTCTCTCCAAGCTGTCCCTGGTTCTTTAGCATGAATCAGCCTGACCTCCACGCCCTTTTTGAGCAAAGAAGCAATAATGGCAAGGAATGGCTTATCATCAACATACAGGTCTTTGATGTCTGCCGTTCCTATCCACACCGTCCGTTTCGCTTTCCCAACGAGTGAGAGGACTTCCTTGTAGTGGTTCTCGTCTGCTATGTACTTGATGAAGCTCATTCTTCAACGTCACAATGTAAGAATCCCATTTCCTTTGCTTTCTCTTGGTTCATCAGGAAGTAAATAGCCTCGCCTTCGTTGCATAGTTCACCTTTAGAATTGGTTATCTCCGCACTGATATATACCAGATTCCGTACCTGTTTTGCTACTTTAGCCTTAATAGTCAACTCTGGTTCTGTTGTAGGGATGGCTTTCTTGAACTTCACATTAAGCTGTACGGTATAGCCACTGGTTTGTAATTTACGAGTGACTACCCATCCGCACACTTCATCGATCAGTGTACTCAGTATGCCGCCGTGCATTGTATTCACCCATCCTTGATAGTTCTTTTCGGGATGCCATTTGCTGACGATATAGTCACCATCCTCATAGAACTCCATGTGAAGCCCGATGGGATTCTCAGGGCAACATCCGAAACAGTTGTATTCAGGATGGTTTCGCCAAGGGTTTATTATCTTCTTCAACATTTTACTATTTCTGTTAGTTCGTCAATGTTTTCAATGATATAGTTGGCTCCAGCATCTTCAAGTTCTCTTTTAGATCCGTTTCCATAGGTCACGCCACAAGTCTTAGCTCCAGCATTTAAGCCCATCAGAATATCTACATTCATATCACCTACAACGAGCGTCTGACTTGCATCGAAGCCTGTAGCGGTAAGTGTTTTCAGGACTGGCTCAGGATTGGGCTTCGCTTTCAGTACGTCATCAGCCCCAACGAGGTAAGAAATGTAGTCTGCAATCTCCAAGTCGTGTGTCAGTTCTGAAAGTGACTTGTGCCAGCGTGAAGATGCTATCGTGAGTGTATATCCCTGTTCCTTTAGTGCCGACAAGGTTTCAATCACTTTAGGAAAAACTTGGGGCTTCATCTTCAATAGGTTTTCTTGGAAGATTCTCCTATAAACATCGGTGCATTGCTGGATAGTCTCTTTGGCTTCATCTGGATATAATGCCTCAAAACAACCGTCAAGAGGTAATCCTATCTTGGAAGCACATTCATCATCAGTACGTCCAGGCAGCCCCAATTCAGCAATGGTCATCTGAATAGTCGTTACGATATTCCGTCGGGTGTCACCTAGTGTACCGTCAAAGTCGAATATTATCAGTTTTATCATATCTCTAATCTGTATAGGATATAGCCAATTAGTGCGAGCTGAACTATAATAATAGCAGGGACTCCATACTTGAACTTCTTATGCAAGGTCTTGTGATGCCAGACTTTCATTCCTAACCATGCTCCTATGCTACCGCCTAAAACAGCAAAACCTAACAATGCCGTCTCTCTTATGCGCCACTTGGACTTTTTCGCTTTCCACTTGTCGATACCGTACATGAAGAAAGTGACCACGTTGATGACAGCGAGGTAGATAAGGGCGATATGCAGGAGGCTGATGTCGTTCATTCTTTATATCCCCCAATATGCTTGAAGCCGAAAAGCAGATAAAGGATATAAGTATAGCATCCGCTAACGGCACTTGCTATAATGTCCACCCAGTCCATCCTTTTTGCAAGAAAACCACTAGCGACTTCCCATAAGAAAAAGAAAAGCACAGCGTAAACTATGTTCTTGGGGATGCTCCATTTCTCGCTTTCTTTGCGGAAGAATGCTTGTGTCAGGCAAACGATAATCGGCACGCCAAAGATACTGGTATAACTATCGGCAAGATGGAAATCATTAAGGTGATGAGAATAAGCGTAAGGGCGGTAGAAATAGGTCAAAATTAAACACAGCACAGTGAGCGCAATCCCTACTGTACCATATATGCGCTTAGCCCGTCTTTGCTTATCTGATAAAATCTGTTCCTTCATAACATACTCTCTAATTGTTTAACAGCTTCGGTAATATCTTTCTCAAACCTCTTATGATCTCTGAGGAAATCGGATCTGTGGTCGGATAAAACTTCATACAGCTCCTGGCTCATTTCATCAACATAGGAAGCAATAGCGATTTCAATGTCATCCTTCTGCCAATCGAGCGTCGAATGAACATAGATTCTCTGCTTCTGATGCAGAAAACTGTAGGCTGTCTCTATACTGTCTTTCGTTATCATTTGTTTTTGTCATAGCCTATCGGACGGAACTGTTTTTGATTGTCGCTGAACACAAATCCATGCCCGTATAGGTAATTCTTTATATCCTTTGGCTCTGTCCCGAAGTTGTAGCACAACGATTCCAACGTGTCAAACTCTTCATCCCTCAGAAGCATGTTGACACTCGAAACGAGTATTGCAGGGTCTTTCGGCAGATAGTCCATTTCACAAATTCACTTAAAACCAAGGGCAAAGGTACTCATAATTCCACAATTATTTGTACCTTTGCACCAATTATTATGATAGTTTATGAAAGTTAAGATTCAGACCATGCTGGGCGACATCGTGGTTCGCCTTTACAACGAGACTCCGATTCATCGCGACAATTTCGTGAAATTGGCGAAGGAGGGTTATTATGATGGTACTTTGTTCCATCGGGTTATCAAGAACTTTATGATCCAGGGAGGTGATCCAGATTCCAAGGGCGCACCAGCAGGCAAGATGCTTGGGATAGGAGGTCCAGATTATACGCTGGAAGCAGAGATCAAGGATGGGCTGTTCCATAAGCGTGGAGCCTTGGCTGCTGCACGTCAGGGTGACGAGGTGAATCCAGAGCGTCGTAGTAGCGGGTCTCAGTTCTATATTGTCTGGGGAGATGTGTACAACGAAGGACAGCTTCGCCAGTTCTCCAAGCAACTGAGGATGCAGAAGGTTCAGGCTGTATTCAATGAACTTGCAGCAGAACATCGTGCGGAAATCATGCAGATGCGCCGTGACAGGAATCGTGAGGGACTTCAGGAACTGCAGGACAAACTTGTTGCAGAAGCAGAGAATAAGGTCGGAAAGTCTGGTTTGACTGATGACCAGATGAAGATTTATTCTACTGTTGGTGGCACACCCCATCTTGACGGCCAATATACAGTGTTCGGAGAGGTCGAGAAAGGTCTTGATGTGGTTGAAATGATACAAGGCACAGCTACAGGACGCGCTGACAGACCTGTGGACGACATTGAAATGAGAATGACAATCATTGAGTGATATGCTGGTAATAAGACTGAAACATACAAGCGAACTGAAAGTAAATGAAGGCTTAACCGCTATTCAGATGGGGGCTGGAGATAAGCTTGTACTTGCTACCACTGCAATGATGGCCTTGATGGAGAACGCTGCCATGTTTGCCGTTGCTGATGATCTTCCAGAAGGTTCTTTGCAAGCAAAGCGAACAAGTTCAAGCGGTACAACTGATGGTGGTCATGTTGAATCCTCTCACCTCAGACCCTCGAAAATTGGTGATGTGGTTAGAGCAGAAGCCGAAGTGACCAAGATTCTTTGCGAGCAAAGCGACCAAGGCCGAGCAGACAGCAAGAAGATAGAGTTTAAGGTGTCTGCTTATTCTGGTGAAAAGCTGCTTGGTGAAGGTACACACCTGAGATTCTTTGTTGACAGAGAACGGTTCATATCAAAACTTGGGTGATTATGGAATTATTAGAATTGATAAAAAGGAGATATAGCTGTAGGAGCTATAAGCCCACGAGTATTGAAAACAAAAAACTGGACTACATTATGGAGTGTGTTCGGTTTGCTCCTTCTGCTGTGAATAAGCAGCCGTGGATGTTCCGTATCATCAGCAGTGAAGAAGATAGGAAGATAATCAGCCAATGCTACAACCGTGAATGGTTTGCTACAGCCCCTGTTGTTATCATTGCATCTATATTGCATGATGAAGAATGGGTACGCTCCGATGGCAAACATCATGGCGATATAGACATTGCCATTGCAGTTGAGCATCTTTGTCTGGCTGCAACTGAACAAGGACTTGGCACATGCTGGGTTTGTAACTTTGATGCTGAACAGTGCAAGAAGTCCTTTGGTCTAGGTGAGAATGAGGAAGCTGCCGTCCTGATTCCTATTGGCTATCCTGCTGATAATCTGAAGGAAAAGAAGCGTAAGTCTATTGAAGAAATCATAAAATGATACAGAGCTACAAGAACATCACTCTATGTGGAAGCACTTGTTTCAAGTATCAGTTCTTGGACAAACATAACGGCAGAGCCAAACGCACCAAGAACCAAAAACGATTGATGGAGATACACAGAAATCGGCTGTCATTCGCTCTTTCAAAGACATTGATGAATGTCTCAATTGGATTAACAATGAATCATCTGCCAGTGATGAATGCTTAGAAGTATTAAATGAACATTGTTAATAGATTCTTGAGTTTATGGATATAAAGGAGTTCATACAGAATTATAGAGAAGCGTTTGGTGAAAAGTCTCAACTCCCATTGCTTTTCGGATATAGTGACAAGCCAATTGCCGACACAGAGAAGATTGGCGGTTGTTTCTTTAAAGGGCTCCAAGCTGCCAGGGATGGTCAGCCTGTCAGTCTGAGTGCCGATGTCATTGGTTGCGGTGGTGGGAAGCTATACACAGGCTTTTCTGATATGCCAGAGCGAGTACCAGGTTTTGTCTCTCTGAAGGAGAAATACAAGAAGACTCCTGGAATGGTTGTAGATTATGTAAACGGACTTGGGATGGACAGAGCCGAGAAGCCTTATCTGAACTTCATCCGCATCGACAAGGCAGAATCCTTCGAGGGAACGGAAGGAATTTTCTTCTATGCTACGCCCGACATGCTCTCTGGACTTTGCGGTTGGGCTTTCTTTGACATTAATGAGCCTGATGCGGTGGTGTCTCAGTTTGGCTCAGGCTGTAGCACTGTGGTTTCTATGACTGTAGTCGAGAATGCACGGCAGGGGCATCGTTGCTTTATCGGGCTGTTAGATCCATCAGTCCGTACTTGGGTTGGTAAGAACGAACTGAGTTTCACCATTCCTTTCAGCCGTTTCTCTCAGATGATGGAAACGATGAAAGAAACTTTCCTTTTCGGCTCTCACGCTTGGGAAAAGATAAAACAAAGGATGGAAGAGCAGCTTGATGAGAGCCACTCTCTTGCTTGAATCTCGGCCTTAGACTGCTGAAGAGAAACGTACCGTCTACAAAGCCATTCTTATGACACCATCGGAACTGTGATGGGAGCATTAGAATGGGACAGGAGCGTCGCCAAAGGGAGGTATATCATCAGCTGAGCCATTGATCTTCGATCCCAGAATCTCACCGCTGCCAGAAGGGGGACGGTTGCCTATACGACTATCCTCAGGATTTTCAAACCGTGTAAACTCTCCACGGAAATTCAGCAAGACATCGCCCGTAGCTCCCTTACGATGCTTGGCTATGATGATCTGAGCCATGCCATGCAGGTCGTGTCCGTTGTCATCCTGATAGATGTGATAATACTCCGGACGGTGGACGAAGAGCACCATATCGGCATCCTGCTCAATGGCACCCGACTCTCGAAGGTCACTGAGCTGAGGACGCTTACCTTCCAATCCTTCACGGGACTCAACCCCACGATTCAACTGGGACAGGGCTATAATGGGTATATCAAGTTCTTTGGCCAGTCCTTTCAATGAACGTGAAATGGTACTCACCTCTTCCTGACGTGATGAGAAACGCATGCCATTGGCATTCATCAGTTGCAAATAGTCTATCATGATGATCTTCACACCATGTTCACGTACAAGCCGCCGGGCTTTTGTGCGCAGCTCAAAGACAGAAAGACCTGGTGTGTCGTCAACATAAAGAGGTGCCCCCAACAGATGATTCACCCTTTCGTCCAGACGTACCCACTCATCGGGAGCCAATTGTCCGTTCAGGATCTTCTTGCCTTCAATCTCACAAACATTCGACAACAGTCGATTGATCAACTGCTGGTTTGACATTTCAAGGGAGAAGAATGCCATGGGCTGCTGGAAATCAGCGGCAATATTCTTAGCCATGGAGAGTGCAAAAGCCGTCTTACCCATGGCGGGACGTCCTGCCACAATAACAAGATCGGAGTTCTGCCATCCGCTGGTCTTGTCATCCAGAGCATGGTAGCCACTGGATATGCCCGTGAGGCCATCCGTATTCTTGGCAGCATCCTGGATCACCTTGACAGCCTGAGAAATAACCGGATCAATCTGAGTGTAGTCCTTCTTCATGTTCTTCTGCGACAGTTCGAACAGTGCACCCTCAGCATGCTGCATCAAGTCATCCACATCAATTGTCTCGTCAAAAGCTTTCGTAGAGATGTCACCAGCAAAAGAGATAAGCTGACGGGCCAGGAACTTCTGTGCAATGATATGGGCATGATACTCCACATTGGCAGAAGTAGACACACGAGAGGCGAGCTCGGTAATATATACAGGTCCGCCGACCTCTTCTAGTTCGCCATTCTTTGCCAGCTGGTCGCTGACGGTAAGAATGTCCACAGGCTTTTCCGCCATCGAGAGGTCACGGATGGCAGCATAGACTTTCTGGTTGCGCTTTTCATAAAAGCTCTCCGGATAGAGCAGTTCACAGACGATGGCATAGGCATCCTTATCTTTCATCAATGCGCCAAGGACAGCACGCTCCACATCGAGCGCCTGTGGCTGAAGATGACCATATACATCGTCAACAACTTGTGTACGCTGCTGACGACGTCCACTCCCTGAATTAGTTTTCTGATCGGGCATAAATACTGTTTTCCTTAATTATTTGTTATATACTTTCTTGACAGTGCCATCGGCAAACTGGATGAAGACAAGTCCCTTCTGACGAGGACTGGCTGGACGTCCAGAGGCATCGCGACAGGAGGTCACCACCTTGCCATTGATCACGACAGTGCCAATAGATGTAATCACCGTCTCCATGTCAGCCTTCAACGTTTCGAACTGTCCTTGTACTATGGACAGATTTGACTGAATCTCGTCAAATGGATATGATTTTACAAAATCTTCGAAAGTTTTCAAAAATTCAGAAGTCTGGGCGTATGTTTTCTCTACGTCAGCACGGGTTACCTGGACAGCATCATTCACATCAAGCAGGTCGCTCATCAACTTTGCAGCAATTATCTTCTCACGCAGTTGTTGCAGTTTACTACGTAGATGCTGTATGTCATTCAGGACAGACTGTTCTGAGGTATTGAAAGAGTCGATAGCTTCCGAAGAAACGTTTTTCACAATCTGCCGGTAACCATAGAATATCAGCTCATAACGTGCCTCGAAATCCTTCAGCTGGTCTTCGGTCAGCACAGGGTTCTTCATTAATTCAAGGATTTCATTGCAAACTTTCTTTACCTCATCAAACCTAGTCTCTACCAACTTGTAATTCTGTTCGTAAAAGTCTACTGAAGTGTGACACTCAGACAAGCGATTTTCAAGGCTTGCCAATACGTTTTCTGACGATTCCACTTTTTCAAGTAGTTCTGTTTGGCTGGCCTTCAACTCGGCTGCCAGATGTTCTGCCAGGATCTCAGCCTCATCCAGCGACTTGTTCAGTTCTGTGATGCCTTTACTGATGGTGCGGATTTCCTGTGACCAGTTTTCTGCATCGCCCACCATCATTCTCAGCTGGTCGTTCTGCGCCTTGCAAAGATCAGACATCGTTGACGTTTCTTCCTGCAAAGCAGCCAGTTCATCTTTAATTGCCGCAACATCTTCCGTCGTTGCTGCTCGTGACATCTCTCCACGCAGTACTTCCATGCGACGGATAATCTCCGATAGTCTGTTCTCATCGACAGGCTGCAGGTTTTCATATTGTTCGCGGCTATTTGCAATCCGTTCCGACAGCCAGGTTACTTGTCCGTCGAGTTTTTCGTATGCCTGACGTAACGATGTCAGCTGTTCCTCAGGCAGGACAATGGCCGACAGTCTCTCACCGGCTGTTGCCAGTTTAGCTTTCTCTACATCGAGAGCCTCTCCCTGCATCAGGATGAGATTGAGAAGAGCTGTCTTATTACTATTGGTTTTGTCCTGTCCCTCCTGGATCATATTCCTATAATAGGAAATCCATGAAAAGAGTTCCTGGCACTCTTCCACCAATTGCTTCCGTTCTTTCAGAGCAGCATCATTTTCGATCTTATCTGTCATTGCCTTAAGAAGAGTATCATACGAGCTGCTATAGGACTGGAGAGAGGCTTCCACTGCCTTGATATACAAGTCACCTTTACTGATAGAGCTCTGCACTGTAAAGATATCATTAAGTCCCTCAATCAATGCGAGTTCCTCATCAAAGCCATCGACCTCTACTCTCAATTGGTCGTACTGGACTTTAGTTGACATTTTGCCAGCATTAGTTGCCTGCTGTTGAATCTTCTTTAATAAGGTTCTCATTGAAGACATGTACGTACCGCATATAGTCATGGATTCTGATACCAATTGACGTGATTTACCGATATAGTCATTTGAAGCGTTCCAGTTATCCAACATCTGAATGGCACTGTTTAATGTCAATGCATAGTCGTTCAAGCCATAAAGGTTTGCCATCTCCAACAGTTCGGTGTACTTCAACCTCGTTGCATAATAGCTGTCCTCAGTATCCTGGGCCCTGGAACTCAGCAATGACAGCTGATCCATATATTCCTGAACAGTGGCCATTCTGCCTTCCACCATGGTTCTATGATTCTCGATCTGAGATTCCAGCATACTTTTCTCCTTTGAAGAGATCCCAGCCTCTGGATCTATCGGAGTGTTCTCCCCATAGACCGTCAGTGTCAATGTACCGTTGCTTGATACCACCCCAGTGATATAGTGCTCTTCTGCTCCTGAGTTCACTAGCCACTCTGTCGTTCCACTCTTCCTGCTGACGGGCATTAACATATATGTGCCCGGCTGACTGAAACACTTCACGGTAGTGCCGCCAGGAAGATAATGGCCATTCCAACTGTATTCGGCCTGCGACGAACTCCACAGCTCTCGGTTTGTATTGGACATTGTCTGATCGCAAAGCACCTCCAACAGTCTGCCATTCTGATATACGCCGATATTCAGGTCAAACAGATAGGTATTGGGCAGTTTGTTCACATAAGTCATCTTGAATCCTAAAGGACCGTAACTCTTAACACCATTCACCATGATACCCTGGAACTCTTTGATGGTTGTTGTCAGTGCAAAGTCATTCACCGTCAATCGTACTGATGGGGTCATGCCAGCAGCAGGTTCAATGCCGATAACCGCCTCCTGATGATAGTTGAAGCTGCCTGATACGCCACCTGTTCCAAACGTACTTGGCTTGAGCATGTTCAGCACGAAATAATCGTCCCCCCCGTTGCTCCATCCCCAATTGATATGGTAACGTCCGTTGCCGTCGTAACCGTCACAGACAAAGGCATGACCCGCAGCCGTGGTCTTATCGGCAACCTTTCCAGAAAGGATGACTGGCCGTCCGGCATCCAGTTCGTTGTAAACCATATCTTCCCACTGGGTAAAAGAGTAACCGTTGTTACGATATTTATAGGCCACACTGCTGCTATAGCCGAAATACTGCTTTAATGCTTTAGGAATATCTGCCACCAAAGCAGAAGAGCTGGCATCATACCACATCTCCACTGATTTGCCGCAATATTGCATCAATGTGGCAATGGCCTGCTTGGCAGCAGAACTCTCATTGCCGGAATAGGTGTTCTTGATATTATTCCACGCAATAGTACTTCCTGCACTTACCCCTGTCACATTCACCCTCTTATTGGCAGACGACTGGGTATAGCTATAGCTTGGAATGGCAGCCACTGTGGCATCTGGATACCTATAGACACTCATGGCCTGAGCCATGGCTGTAGCCACACAACCTGCGGCACAGCGTCCTGTCTGACCGTTTTGCGTATAGGTAGGCAGCAAAATATTGTAAGGTGCAGTCTGATCCCATCCCACTTTCACCAAGGGAGCAATGGCTCGTTTCGTAGCCTGTGGTGTTACTGCCGGGATATTGTTCTCGCGCATATAGCGGATCTGTGCTTCACAAGCCTCAAACCATTCCTGCATATTGCAAGGCAGATGATCCATGTCTATTGAGCCTCTGTTGGAATAGCCCAGCACCTGAGGAGCCAGTTCGTCGCCGGCAATAATCACAAAGCCCTCATCCTTCCCTACATTGAACACATAGTAGCATGGAGCCTCTGTATCGTGGGAACCACGTGCCTTTGCTGCTCTCGATTCTACACTTGTTAAACTGCCTTTCCTTCCTTGTTGCTGAAGGAACTGCTGAGCCCTGTTCTTCGCTTCTTGGAGTAAAACTGTCTCAGCATCAACTGCAAGAACACTCATCATTGCAGCCATTCCGAATAGTATCTTTTTGATCATGATCTCAACGTCTATTGGTAATTGGCTGCAAAAATACGAAAACTTTATAATCTGACCAAATAAAATTGAACTTATTTACGCATTGAAAATTCGCAACCACAATATTGTTGGTTGTAGAACTGGTATTCTTTAAGCAGTTGATTGCGTCGTTCGTACAAGCCACCTTTCCGCCAGTTCTGCGCCCAGAAAGAAGTGCCTTCCACAGCATACTGGGCAGCTTGTCCTGCACGTTCTATCTGCTCCAGGCTCTTCCAACGTGAAGAAGCCAATGTTGTAGCGAAATACTTGATATTCAGTTCCTTCGCTTTTTTTGCCGCTGCAGTCAGCCGTAATGTGAAGCACTGCTCGCAACGATGCCCACACTCAGGTTCACCCTCTAAGCCATGGACACAGCCAAGCCATGACTGATGGTCATAGTCGCCATCTATCCATCTCAACCCTAGACTATCCGCATGGCGTTTGCTTTCATTCTTGCGTATCTCATACTCTTCACGAGGGAAGATATTAGGATTGTAATAGAAGATAACGGGCTCTATATGATGATCTACCAACCACTCCACAATGGCTGATGAACAAGGTGCACAACAGGCATGGAGCAGAACCCTCCCCTGCCCTTCCACCAAATCCGAGGGAATCTGAATGGCAGGACGTTTCATAATCCGCGTGCTTTCCAGATACGGTCCTTAGCCGCATTGATCTCCTGGAACTTCTTTTCTGCAGCCTTGCGTACGTCCTCTCCCAATGCAGCCACCTTGTCAGGATGGTGCTCCAAGGCGAGTTTACGGTAGGCACGTTTCACTTCATCGTCAGAAGCATTGGGGCTGACTCCCAACACCTTATAGGCATCCTCTAAAGTATTACCCTCAAGATGAAGCAAGGAGTCAACTTCCTTCTCCGACATTCCAAGCCACATGGCGCACTCTTTCAGCGCCTGAATCTCTTCTGAGGGTACAGAGCCATCGGCTTGTGCAATAATGGCCAGGAAATTCAGCAACTGAAGTCGCTGGGAATAGTCCATGTGCTGGTTCATCTGCATGCAGCACTCGCGTACGGTTTTCTTAAACTGATTCCATCCCATTCGCTGCTGCTCCTCGAACAGTTTTTTCAGAATATCGTTTCCCTGATTGACAGCAGAAACACCAAAGTTCTGTCGCAGCATCTGCCTCACCACCTCCATCTCTGAATGCATGGCTTTGCCATCGGCCTTAATGATATACGACGAGAGTACCAGCATAGAGAAAAGAAAACTGTTTCGTTGGCCTTCATCCGTATAGCCATATCGAGAATCACTGCGGTAGCCAGTGCTGTTTCCGAAGGGAGACCCAAACGGTCCCTGAGTGCCCGATTCATTGACAACGTCAAGTCCTGAGTCGAAGAGGGAGCCAATAAATATACCTGCCAGCATGCCCAACGGGCCACCGACCATCCATCCCAGTATTCCTCCTATCCATTTTCCTGCTGCCATAAGTGCTAAGTGTTATTTTTATGAGAGTTGATGTAGAGTATTATTCAAAATAAAACGTAAGTGTGATCATCTTCGAGCGTCCAGGAGTGACCGAGTGGGAATAGACGCGTTTGTTGATGTCAGTCAGTTCCTCGGCATGGTCATAGTCAATAGCATCTATCAGACTGTAACTGAACTTCAACTCAGGTATCAACTTAAAGAAAGGCAAGTAGAAGTCACAGCCCAATCCCACTTCAATCATCGTATCGTAACGTTTCAGCTGGATATTGTCCTGAGCCTTTCCCGAAAGGTTGATCATTGGGTTCAGCCCCGCTATGAGATAAGGACGATGGTTGTTGAACCGTTCTGCAGAAAACTTCAGCCCCAAGGGGAAAGAAATATAGGTGTTCTTCAGATCCTGCGTCTGCAGAAGGGGTTGATTGTCCTCGTTACGCCGGGTTAAATTGAGAAAGGTCAGATGCTTGGCACCAAAGTGCATTGCAGGTGACAGACGGGCAGAGAAGTGCTTGCCCAGCCTCACATCAGCCAGCACTCCCACGCTGAATCCAGGATTCCAGTTGTCCTGGTCACAAAGCACAGTCTCACCGTATTCCGTTCCATCTTCAGTCTTAATAAGCTGAGGTCCAACATTTTGGAACTCAATATCCTGCATATTGAAACCCACAAGGATACCAAAGTGCATTGGGCGAAGGTCTATGTAGGGTTTATATTGTGGACGTCGCTCCTGTGCATTAGAAGTGGAAGGGAAGAACGGGGAAAAGGCCAAAAGCGCCAAGAGCACCCATCTTACCTTATTTATTATTATCTGTCTCATACTATCTATTATAACGCCAAACTCTCCTGTTTTATTATTTCGACTATGTATAAATTGATTCCGGGAAAGCAAAAATAATAGCAAAAATTAGGTAGGAATGAAAAAAGGTTGTATCTTTGCATCACATTTTTTGAGTATAACTATTTATTCATTTAATTAACTAATAAAAATTATGGCATACGTAATTGGTGACGACTGTATCGCTTGCGGTACCTGTCAAGGTGAGTGCCCCGTAGAGGCAATCTCTGAAGGTGAAAAGTATTCTATTGACCCTGATCTGTGCACAGAGTGCGGCACATGCGCTTCTGTCTGCCCGTCAGAGGCTATCAGCCTTCCCGCTTAATTCGAAAGAATAAGCTTCATAAACCGTAATGAGGGGTTTCCAGCAATGGGAACCCCTTTCTTGTCCAGGGCTAAGACAGCAGGGAGAGCAGCGCTTCACGTTCACCAACCACCCAAATGATATCACCCTCTTCAAAACGGCGCTTAGGGCTGACGGACGACAGGTTTTCCTTGCCTTCCTCCAAGCCTACCACCATGCAACTATACTTACTACGGATGCCACTCTCCTCCAAGGTCTTGCCAATAAAGGGACTGTCAGCGCCTATGATCATCTGACGCAGCAGCATTTCACGTTTCTCAAGTTCAGGGTCCTCACCTATCACCTCTGCCTGGAGCGAAGAACCGAAATTAGCCAGCTGGTCATCGCTGCCAATAACCTGGAGACGGTCACCTGGAAAGATAATTGAGTCGCCATCGGGAATATTCAGGCGTCGTCCACCCCGTAGGATGCTGCTTACATGAACGCCGTAACGCTTTCCCAGATTCAGTTCCTTCAGGGTCTGCCCCATCCACCTGGAATCTGATGGGATGTCGAACTCAGCAATGTGGATATCGCGGTCAAGCAGTTTCCCTTCATATAAAGGACGTTTCTTGCCGTGAACCTGTGCCTCTATGTCACGTGAACGGAGATTGTTGATAAATAAACGTTCCAGACGGATACTTCTATGCTTGGTGGTACGTGAGAAGATGACAGCCACCACGACAATCAGTCCAATGGTAATCATCAATGCAGGAGTGAAACGCGACAGATAGTTGCAGACAAAGAACACCAATGCAACAGCCACACCAATCCTCACTACTACGGTAAAGAGCAGGGGCAGATGATTCCGATTACTCTCTGCCCAGAGTGCTTTCCATTCCTCGCTGTGATTCTTCTTCATGACCATTGCGCGCAAAAAGGGTGCTATGAGAACGATGGTCAACACCCCCGTAATGGCATTCGCATACCAATGAAGTTCCCAGCCAGGAAGAATCCTGCGCATAAAGGGAAGGAAGAATGTGAGCATAATAACGATAACCGCTGAGGACAAGATGAAATAGACCACCGTATTGGCAGTCATCTGGGTGAGCAGTTTCTTCCACTTGCTTTGCTCCTTCGTATTGGGATGACTCATGGAGAGGTGGTTCATGGCTTTTATAAGCCTTGAAGGCAACCTTCGCTCCAGAATACAATAAGCCGGCGTGGCAAGCCGTATCATGTAAGGTGTGAGGAATGTGGTTATAACGGATACGGCCACCACAACCGGATAAAGGAAATCACCGATGACACCCAGCGAAAGCCCCAGCGAGGCAATAATGAAGGAGAACTCACCTATCTGTGCCATAGAAAAACCGCAACGCATGGCTGACTTCAGGCTCTCACCACCTAACATGAAAGCAAAGGATCCGAAGACAGACTGCCCGATAAGAATTGTCATCACAAGCAGGAAAATAGGCAGGGCATAGTCTACCAGTATCTTAGGGTCTACCAACATACCAACGGATACAAAGAATATTGCGCCAAAGAGATTCTTCACTGGTTCCACAAGTTTCTCAATGCGCTCGGCTTCAATGGTCTCTGCCAGAATGCTGCCCATGATAAAGGCACCGAAGGCTGATGAGAATCCTACCTTCGTGGAAAAAACAGCCATAGCACAGCAAAGACCCAACGACACAATAAGCAAAACCTCTGCATTGATTAACCGTCGGACAGAACGAAGGAAGATGGGTATAGCAAATATGCCTACGACCAGCCACAGGACGAGAAAGAAACCAATCTTCATTAAAGAGCCCAGCATCTGTCCTCCATCGGGATTGTTTCCACTGGCAATGGCACTCAACATCACCATCATGACAATAGCCAGGATGTCTTCCAAAATGAGCACACTCATAACGAGGCCTGCAAACTGCTGCTGACGCAGTCCCAGGTCATCAAAGGCTTTGTAGATGATGGTTGTACTCGACATGGCGAGCATACCACCAAGAAAGATGCAGTCCATCTTTGACCACCCAAAGAGATGCCCCACCAATATGCCCAGCATGGACATGCAGAAGATGATGCTGACAGTGGAGATAATGGGCGAAGCCCCCATTTTCAGGATCTTCTTGAACGAGAAGTCCAGTCCCAATGAGAACAGCAGGAACATCACACCAATGTCAGCCCAAAGATGAATATTCTCTGAATCAACGACAGAGGCGGTATAAGGCATATGGGGTGAAACCAGGAATCCGGCTACCACATAGCCCAACACCAATGGTTGCTTCAGCTTCTTAAACACTAGCGTAACAATGCCTGCTACCACCAGCATCAACGCCAAGTCATGAATCATGGGAGGTAGTTCACTCATGGGATCAATCGTTATGGAAAGTCAAATGGTGGGATGTGGAATGGGAATGATGGAATGGTCATTTATTGTATTCCGCAGTCAGTTCACATATCTTCACGACTACCTGCATGGCTTTCTCCATTGACTGTATAGAAACGAATTCGAAGGGACCGTGGAAATTCACTCCTCCTGCGAAAATATTGGGGCATGGCAAGCCTCGGAAGGACAGCTGTGCGCCATCGGTACCCCCTCGAATGGGTTTCACCTTAGGTGCCACTCCGCATTCCTGCATAGCCTTCAGCACAAGGTCTATGACATGCATTTGCGGGTCAATCTTTTCCTTCATATTATAGTACTGGTCGCTGACTGTACACTCCAAGGTGCCTTCACCATACTTCTCGTTCATGAGTTCAGCCTGCTTCATGATAAAACGCTTGCGGTCTTCAAACAAATCGCGGTCGTGGTCACGGATAATGTAATTCAGACGAGCTTCCTCAATGGTTGACTGAATACCCAGCAGATGATAGAAGCCCTGATACCCCTCTGTGGTCTCTGGGGTCTCATTAGATGGAAGCATTGCTGCAAACTCAGCTGCTAAAGCATTGGCATTAACCATCTTACCTTTCGCATAGCCAGGGTGAACACTGACGCCTTTGATACGGATCTTGGCCGATGCTGCATTGAAGTTTTCAAACTCCAATTCTCCAAGGTCACCTCCATCCATCGTATATGCCCACTGGCAACCGAACTTCTCCACATCGAAGTGATGAGCCCCCATGCCAATCTCCTCATCAGGATTAAAAGCCACGCGGATGTCACCATGGCGTATTTCCTTATGATCGCGCAGGAAACACATAGCCTGTACGATTTCAGCAATACCTGCTTTGTCATCGGCACCTAAAAGCGTATGGCCATCAGTCACAATGAGGTCTTCTCCCACATGATGAAGCAGTTCAGGAAACTTCTGGGGTGACGACACAACACCTTCCGACAACAGTATCTCCTTGCCATCATAGTTGTGAACAACACGTGCTTTGATGCCAGCGCCCGAACAATCGGGTGACGTGTCGTAATGTGAGATGAAGCCGATAGTAGGCACATCGTCCTTGACATTACCCTTCATAGTGGCATAGATATAGCCCTTCTCGTCCATTTCTACGTCCGACAGTCCTTCACGCTCCAGTTCCTCTTTCAGGTACTTGGCAAAAACCAGCTGCTTAGACGTGCTGGGTACTGTCTGACTGTCTTCAGCCGACTGGGTGTCGAACTTCGTATAATTCAAAAATCTCTCTGTTATATCCATCACTCTACCTATTTTTATATAATGATTGTTATAATTCCAGTGATTGCTAAAAACGCTATCATTCTTTTGTCAGCTTGATGCCTATGTCGGCAATGCCTATCAGCATCTCGCGTTTCATGTTGTGCCTGACGCAGATGTGCAACGAGTCCCCCTTGTTCAGCATCACCCTCGAAATGGGAAAGGTGTACTGATAATAGCTGATACCGTCTCCCATAGGTTGCCCGCCTTTAGTGAAGAGGTTGCAAGTCAGAGTATCGTATCGTACATGTCCCATAGGAAGCAGGACCTGTTCTACGGTCAGTTGCAGGCTCGTAAAGGGGAAACGTCTGTCCAGCCTCAGTCCCAGTTCTTCAAGATACTGCCCACCCTTACCAATGGGACGGATGTCAAAGAACAGCGTGTCATTCTTTTCCCATCCATCCAGGGGAGTATGTACGTAACGGTTGTATATAGTCTTCTGATTACATCCCGACAGGAGCATAACGACTGTTGCAAGCACCATTACAAAGGGCTTGACCTTACTGTTTCTCATCTTCATTCTTGGGTGCAGGAGACTGACGTCGCTTGTTGCGAGAGCCGCCGGAAGGCTGCTGTTCTTTCTGTTCACCCTGGGGCTTGGCGTTCTGGACTTTCTTTTTCTTTTTCTTCTTGGCCTTGTCAAATCTGGTGATACTGTCGCCGGCCAGCAAGTCTACCGGTCCCTCAGGTTTCTGCTTACGGTTCGTGCTCTCCTCGTTTTCCAACGTCAGGGGCTTTTCACCTTTACGATTCATCTCGATAATCTGCCTGGCCCGTTCTGCCGTAATCGTCTCAAGATTGGCTGCGACATTCTTATCGGTTGAATAGGTTACGAGACCAGCCAGTATGTCGCTCTTAAAGAGGTAGTAATCACCATCCTGAGTCTGAAGGATAGTATCTTTCGAAGGCAGGCTTCGTGATGCTTCTATATAGTCATCGACCTCGTAGTTCAGGCAGCATTTCAGTTTTGCACACATACCTGCCAGTTTCTGAGGATTGAGCGAGATATCCTGGAAACGCGCTGCCGAAGTAGATACGCTGACAAAATTCTTCATCCATGTGGCACAGCACAGTTCACGTCCGCAGGGGCCTGTTCCGCCAATGCGCCCAGCTTCCTGACGGGCACCAATCTGCTTCATCTCAATGCGCACATGGAATGCAGCAGCCAGATCCTTGATGAGCTGACGGAAGTCAACACGCTCGTCGGCAATATAATAGAAGATGGCTTTCTGGCCGTCTCCCTGATACTCCACGTCACCTATCTTCATGTCCAGTCCCAAGTCTTTGGCTATCTGACGGCTCTCAATCATGGTGAAGTGTTCCCTAGCTTTGGCTTCGCGGAACTTATCCATATCAATGGGCCGTGCCAATCGGTAGATGCGCTTGATGTCATCGGCACTTTTCAGATTGGCTTTCTTCAACTGCAATTTCACCAGTCGCCCCGTCAGTGTCACCACTCCGATATCGTGACCGGGGTTGGCTTCTACTGCCACTACATCGCCTTTCTTCAAAGGCAGGTTGTTCACATTATGATAGTAGCCCTTACGGGTGTGCTTGAATTGCACCTCCACCAAATCAGTGGTTTCAGCATTTCCCGGGACATCAGCCAACCAGTCGTAGGTATTGAGCTGACGGTCCTGCCTACCAATGGCTTTCTTGCAGAGACCACGGTCACATCCTGTGCGTATTTCGTATTCTTTTCCCATTTATTTCTGTATTAATTGTACAATCATTTTCAAGGCGAAATCGAAAAAAACGATCTTCGCATTAGCGTTCTGTCCTATATCGCGAATGGCACGATTGGCCAAGTCGTATAGGGACAATATATTATCTTCATTCACAAAGCGGGCGAAGTTCTTGGCAAACTCCTCCTCCTTCTGAGTCATATAGCTCAGTTCGGCCTCATGGAAGTTGTACATGAAGCTCTCCCGTGTCATCCTGAGGAAATAGACGAGGAAACGCTTCTGCTTCTCCCTTCCGAAGACAGCCAACGTCTCGCTCCACTTGCGTAAGTCCTTGACCCTCCGCTGATATGCCAACCGCATGAGTGTAATGAAGAGGTCTAGGAACACTTCATTCTCTGTTCCCACCTTCAGTTCCTCTGTAGCTTTCATCCAGCTGCCCCGTGCCAAACGGCTGATGCGGCGGGCATCATCTTCACCAATGCCCCGACGGCTGACCAGTGCCTGGGCAATATCCTCGTCGCTGATGCGTCCAACGTCTATTCGCTGCACACGGCTGCGAATGGTTTCCAACAGCCGATCGGGTTCCTCGCAAACCATGATGAAGACCGTCTGCTGAGGAGGCTCCTCTATCAGTTTCAGCAGTTTGTTGGCACACTCTATGTTCATTCGCTCTGGCAACCAGTCGATGCTCACCTTCCATCCTCCCTGACTCGATTTCAGGCTCAGCTTGCGAACCAATTCGTCGCTCTCGCCTGCAGTAATGATGGCTTGCTGGTTCTCACCTCCCATGGCATTCATCCATTCGTCCATGGAGAAGTAGGGCGACGACATCAGCAGTTGGTGCCATTCGCGTGCAAAGTCATCACTGACAGGCTTATGGTCACTGCTCATAGAAGGCAGCTTGATGGTGGGATAAGTGAAGTGTAGATCGGGATGCTCCAGCTTTGCCAGCATGGCTTGCGTGTTGGCTGAAGGATTGCCGGAGGAGAGCAGCTGGCATGCAAGGCTGATGGCCAGGGCTTTTTTACCTACTCCTTGTGGACCGCAGAGCATGATGGCATGGGGGAGACGGTTCTCCTGTACCATCTGCAGAAGCCGCTGCTTGGTCTCCTGCTGTCCTATCACCTCGTCGAACGTCATAAGCCTTTTATCTTTTTCACAATCTCTATCACGCTGTCCACAGCACCCACAGTATAGAAATGGATGTCGCGTACTCCATGGGAATACAACTCACGGCACTGCTCGGTAGTCCACTGGATGCCTAGCCTGCGTGCATCGTCATCGGTCTTGCACTTTACGATCTCACGGGCCAACGGCTCAGGAATATCACAATGGAACGTCTTGGGCACCACCGTTAGCTGCGAGAGCTTGGCAAGCGGCTTTATTCCCGGAATAATGGGAATAGTAATACCCATTTGCCGTGCCAGCTCTACAAAACGGAAGTACTTCTCGTTGTCAAAGAACAGCTGGGTCACCGCATACTGTGCTCCCAAGTCTTGTTTCTGCTTCAGATACTCCATATCACGTTCCAGGTTGGGAGCCTCCTCGTGTTTTTCCGGATAGCAGGCCACGCCATAGTCAAACTTCCTACCGGGATTCCTGATGGGAGACCCGTCGGCAAAGAATCCCTCATTGAAACGGTTCACCTGGCGTATCAGGTCTGTGGTATGGGCATGCCCGCCAGGCGTCGGAGTAAAACGACTGTCCTCCTTAGCCTTGTCACCACGAAGGAGCAGCAAGTCGTGAATGCCAAGGAACTGCAAGTCGAGCAGTTCATATTCTATATCCTCGACAGTGGCACCACTGCAGATGACATGAGGCTGCACGGGTATACGGTAGCGCTGCTGAATGGCAGCGGCTATGGCAATAGTGCCTGGACGGCGACGCAGCCGCAGCCGTTCATACTGACCGTTAGGCAACTCACGATAGACAAACTCTGAATGATGCGTCGTGATGTTGATGAAGGCAGGGTCCAACTCTGCTAGGCGGTCAATGTCGGCAAACAGCTTATCGGTACCTGTGCCTTTCAGTGGCGGCAGCACCTCAAAGGAAAAGCGCTTTTCCGCTAATTTTTTATGGATGAATTCCGTTACACTCATGTTGCTTTTACGCATTTGGGTGCAAAGTTACATAAAGTCGAGGGCAAAACAAAAGAATTTTTTCTTTTTTTTGCCGAGACAGAGCAACTTCGGGGCATTTATGCCACAAAGTTACATAAAGTCGAGGGCAAAACAAAGAAAGTCGTTTTTTTTTTTTTGCCGAGATGAAGTAACTTCACCATCCCTAATGGCAAAGTTACATAAAGTCGAGGGCAAAACAAAGAAAGTCGTTTCTTTTGGAAACATGTTTCATTTCAATTTCCGAGTGCACAAAGAGGGGAACAACCATCGGGCTGCTCACAACAGGTATAATGCTATGGCTGCACAGGCTTCGGCATCGGCCAAAGCATGGTGATGGTTCTGCAGGTCGTAGCCGCAGGCAGCTGCAACGGTGTGTAGCTGATGATTGGGCAGTGAATGTCCGAACTGCCGCCGTGAAGCGGCGAGTGTGTCGTAGAAGCGGTAGTCGGGATAGTCCATCCGATAGACCCTGAACACAGCTTTCAGGCATCCTTCATCGAAGCGGGCATTGTGGGCAACAAAGGGGATGGAAGCAATCATGTCTCTCCTATCGAGAAACGCCAACTGGCCTGAGAAGAACACCCTGGCAATGCTCTCCTCCAGCTGCTCCCACACTCTCGGGAACACAGGTGCATCGTCAGTATCCTGATGACCAAGCCCATGAACGCGCTGGCACCAGTAGTGATAGAAATTTGGCTCGGGCTGGATGAGACTATAGAAACTGTCTGCCATCTGCCCATTATGCACCATGACCACTCCGACAGAGCAGACACTCGACGGCAATTGATTGGCCGTCTCAAAGTCAATGGCTATGAAGTCACGAAGCATTGTTTCCTTGAACGTTATACGTGAATATGCCCACAAAGGTAGCAAGAAACCTAGAATTATCATTGGTTTTACAGGATAAAATAAGAATAATTAGGATTTCCCCCTAACTGGCTGTCCTATGTAATTATGCCCAAAGAACGGCACAAGGCAGACGACAGTTGTGAGAGAGGATCAAACCGAGGGGTGAGAGTCCTCACTAGAGATTGAGGCAAGGAAACACCCCTTTTCAAGGCGTGAATGGACAAAAATAATCTACAAACCAACTATTTCACTAAAAAAAACGTCCAAATATTTGGCGATTCAAAAGAAAATGCCTACCTTTGCACCCGCAAAACAAAATTGCAACCAACATGGTGCCCGTAGTTCAGTTGGTTAGAGCGTCAGATTGTGGTTCTGAATGTCGACGGTTCGAGTCCGTCCGGGCACCCTCTCCAAACTCCTGTTAGTCAATGACTTATAGGAGTTTTGTTTTGCTTTTAGCGAAAGGGTTTTAAGTTAAATTTAACCAAATTACTGCTAAATTTCTGTTGATTTTGCAAAAATCGCCGCAAAATCACCGCAAAATCGCCGCAAAGTTTTCTTACGAAATGCATCTTTCATACCAAGAAGATTGTAATCTTTCAGTTTGCAAAAACGAAGTAAAATCACATTCTATCGTCGAAAAGTGTGATTTTTTACACATTTTTCTTCGATAGAACGTGATTGAGAGGTTTCAAGAATCTGGTCAGAAATATTTACTTGACGGTAATCCAAACGGACTCTTCCCTTTTCAGGAACATGTTCCTGTGTTCCACAACGTTCAGATTCCATACGTACACCAGCTTCAGAACGTCTTGCACGAACACAATGAGAATATCAGCATCCACATGCAGATATTCAAGATTTAACTAGTTATCAGAATTTGACTTTTAATGACTCATGTTTCCGCCTCCGTCCCAATGGGGATGGACGTGGAAATGATGTCATTGGCATAAAAAGAAGCCCGGCTTGCAAATTGCAGGTCGGGCTTTGATTTTGTTTTGAGTCAACATGTTATGAGACCTCAATGGCCTTGGTGACTTTCTCCTTCGGCTCGGTCTTCGGCATGGTGATGGTCAGGATGCCGTCCTCGACCTTAGCAGAAATCTGGTCTTTCACCACATCGTCTG
>JAEEGJ010009672.1_pt1 | contig 25623 bp, 24 predicted proteins | sample 8958761 | NCBI WGS metagenome assembly JAEEGJ01 (sample SAMN16246546, study PRJNA631951) | gut metagenome | biome: gut microbiome; feature: rumen; material: RS-attached | host: Bos | place: Iran: Karaj | collected 2018-10 | reverse complement strand
TTAAAGCGATAATAACAGATGTCTTTGCAAACTTAGTGTTAAGCATCAATACTACCGCAATCAAGAAAGGTAATATAAATGGATATGTTTGTGTACTAGCGCCAAAAAGTAAGCAAGCTGCATAGTTGAGCATAAACCAAATACCACCTATGCGCAGCAACGACATTGATTGCCTGTTTTTAAAGTACAAAACGTTGTAAAAAATAATGCCAAAAATTGACATGAATATTGGAACAAGACTGCGCCATTTTGCCATTGTTGCAAAAGGTAATTGAGATGCATTTCCAATAATCCAGAAGATACTTGTTACAATAAGGATAACGAACAAAAACTTGTTGGCTCTTTGAATCTGATTACCGTTCATATAAACGCCCCCCCGTCTCAAAAACATAATATTTTGTAAAACATAAATTTTTACGACTTAAATTATAGCACATAGGATTTTTTAATAAAACATAAAAATGCTTTATTTTAAAGGATATTTCGTGAATTTTTTGCGTCCTATTTTTCGTTTGCCACCCTAGCTATGGTAGCATTTTTTTGTTGATATAAGATTATAAAATTTCTATAATTAAAAAGTCGGTCTTACCATTTTTTGTAACGACCATAATACAATCATTAGAAAGTGTGAATTCATTGAATAAGAAAGAAGTAAACGAAATAAAGCGACGTTTTAAAAAGGATTCTTGTAACTTTGACAAGATGGTTGGCTGCTACGTAGATGCCAACAAGGAAATGGTACTTACCTTCAAGGAAACATTCCTAAATCTTGAGGACGAAGAATTCCATAAATATTTAGAGATTGCCAACAAGGCATTGTCCGGAACAATCGGAAACAACCTCTTAGAGCTTCCATTTGCTCCTGAATCAGAAATTGAAGGCAGTGGCCACGATTTATTAATGCGTCTTAGGGAAAGTCGTCTTCAAGACGAAAAACTTTTAATCGAATATTATAACCGTATAATCGAATCGTATGATTACGTTGGAAACTTTTTGATTGTGCTTTTCCACGACACCTACGATGTACCTATGAAGACCACCGATAACCTCACACTGGATGAATCCGAAGAGGTTTATGATTACATCATCTGTGCAATCTGTCCTGTGCAACTTTCAAAGGCAGCTTTAGGCTACAAGGAGGCAGAGAATCGCATCGGCGCCCGTGACCGTGACTGGGTAGTTGGTCCTGTGGATACAGCCTTTACTTTCCCTACATTTACAGAACGCTCAACAGATTTGCATGCTTGCCTAGCCTACACTAAAAACACCAAGGAGCCTCACGTTGAGTTCTGGGAAAACTGCATCGGCTGCGGCACTCGCAAAACTTCTACTCAAAAGAAAAATGCCTTCAACAACATGCTTGACCAAGCCCTTGGAGAGCAGACAGATGAAACCTTAGAAAAGAAGCTTGATATCCAGCAAAATCTCTCTGATTTCATAACTGTTGAGACTGAGCGTCTCGGCGAGGAAGAGCCTATTATTCTAGAGCCACAGGATGTTGCAAATATTCTTACTGATTCAGGTCTTTCTGATATCAAGGTCGAAAAGATACAGGCTAACTTTGAAAATTATTTTGATACAAGTCTTCCGCTTGCTGAAGAATTATTAGACGAAAAAGCTCTCAAAAACAATGAGATTCGCCTAGAAAAAAATGTGCTAAAGGAACGTGTTGTTGACCTTACAAATCAGCTCAAGGAAGTCGGTGCAATCACAACCGAAGGCAAGGAAGCTGACGTAGTTTTAAAGGTTTCTGAGGACAAGGCCGCAACTGTTACAACCGCTTATGTAGACGGCAAGAAATGCCTTTGCGTACCTATCGAACCAGACGACCTTTTAGTGTTAAATGGAGAACAAATTTAATATCGTATATACGTAAAGGCCATGGAATAAATCCATGGCCTTTTTATTTCCAATTCTTCGCTTCGCTCGATTTGAAATATCACCTTATCGTCGGCTTCGCCTCCTGACATTCCAATTCTTCGCTTCGCTCGATTTGAAATATCACCTTTATAACTCAGCAACCTGTGCATTTATGTCATCTTCACAATCCGCCATAGACTGCAAAGTCATCTCTAATAGCTTATTTAAATCCCAGTTTAACTGCTCTGCGCCTCTCTCGATAACTTCTCGAGAGCATCCTGCTGCAAAACCTTTACTTTTATATTTCTTTTTAAGAGACTTTAACTCCATATCCTTTGTGCTCTTTGAAGGACGCATAAGTGCGGCCGCACCAATCAAGCCTGTCAATTCGTCAACAGCAAACAACACTTTTTCCATCTCGTGCTCTGGCTCTACATCTATTGTCTTGCCACAGCCTACCGTAATTCCGTATCCGTGTGAGCATACAGAGTGAATAATATCATCCTCAACGCCTGCATCCTTAAGTAGCTCTGGAGCCTTAAAGCAATGCTCATCAGGATATAATTCAAAATCTATATCATGGAGAAGTCCAACAACTCCCCAATGTGTAGCATCCTCACCATAACCAAGCTTATCAGCAAACCATTTCATAACGGCTTCAACTGTAATTGCGTGCTGAAGATGAAATGCTTCCTTGTTATATTTTTTCAATAATGCAAAGGCATCTTCTCTTGAAATCATAGCTTCTCTCCTTTTAATTAACTAGTCTTCATTTAAAGCTTCTACATAGTTTATTTCAGCTTTTTTATCCTCGCTCTTTGATTGTGTCTTAGCTAAGTATACACCTATTAACGTAATTACGATAGCGACAATTGCCTGTGAAGAAAGCTCTTCTCTAAAAATAATCCATGCATATACAGCAGCTACTACAGGTTGAGCTAAAGTAAGTAACGAAGAAAGACTTGCATTAACCTTTCCGAGGCAGTGAGCTAACAATCCCTGGCCTAAAATCTGTGAAACTAAAGCAAGTGCAATCAAAGGCCAAACCGCTCTAAATGAGGTTGGGAAATAAAATCCTTCTGTAAAGGCAATTACTATTCCAAGCACAATCAAGCTTCCAAATGCGCTTATAAACATAATTACATTACTCTTTACATAATCTCTAAGCTTGTATACTGTGAGCATAAACATTGCATAAAAAACAGATGTTGTAAGGCACATAATGTCACCCATCATTCTCTCCTGAGAAAGTGTAACCTTGTTAGACATCAAAATTACAACTCCAAGTAAAGTTATGAAACCACCTAAGAGAAATCTCTTAGTCATCTTTTCCTTGAAAAGGAAATAACTACATGGAATAACTGTAAATGGTGTAAGGTTTGCTAAAAGGTTAGCATTTGCAACGCTGGTATATGAAAATGAAATATTCCAAAGCGCCAAATCTCCTGCAAGGAAAGCACCAGCAAGCACAATTGTAATCACCTGCTTTTTCGTTAAATTAAGATCACCTTTTTTAATAAATGGAAATAACATAGGGATTGAAAAAAGTACCCTGTAAAATCCAGTATTAATTGGTGGAAGCTCACTAAACTTTACAAATATTCCTCCTGTAGCCAAAAAACAAATAGCTACAAAAATCAGTATAAAATACTTTGTTTCATTTTTTCTCATATCTTGTAGTTCCTTTCTTAAACATTAACTATTAGTTCATTAAATAGTTCTTTGTCTTTATACATTTTTAACTTTATATTTTTAGCAGGTTTGATATATGGAATCTTCACGTTATTACCAACTCGTGATTTAATGCTTCCTCCAGGGTTAAATTCCTCCATTTTCAAATATACCTGACCATATCCATCTCCATATGGATTTTTCAATTTGACAAGTGGAGTTTTTCCTATACTTTTTAATATTGTCATTATTGTCACATCTCCTTGTTTTTTATAGAATGTATATGAAAAACGGGGAGCATAAAAGTGCCAGTACTTGTTTATTTTTGGGTACCAGTTTTAAGGGATTATTATGATTACATTAGACAAAGATATTAAATCTCCATTTTATGAGCAAATATATGCACAAATAAAGAATAATATACTGCACGGATACCTTAAGCCCGGCGAAAAGATAATGGGCACCCGCTCTTTAGCAGGTCTTCTTGGCGTCAGCAGAAATACTGTAGATAGAGCATATCAGCAGTTATCTGTAGAGGGTTACATTTTAAGCAAACAGTCTGCCGGCTTTTATATTTCTGACTTACCTTTTGCTTTTCCAGTTGAAAAAAAGGTGGAGGCTCCCAAAGCCAAGCCTGTCAGTGTCCCTAAGCAAAAGTCAGTTGATGTAAAATATGACTTGACCAACAATAGCTATACCAACAATCTTTTTCCAGTAAAAATTTGGAAAAAGCACTATCAATATGCCCTTGATGTAATTTCCTCAAAGGAGGAAATCACTTCTTTACAATCTTTCCAGGGGGATTTATCTCTTAGAAGTGAAATCAGCCGCTATCTAGAACGTATACGCGGAGTAAAATGTTCTCCAAATCAGATTATTATCACTAGCGGTCTACAACAATCAATTGATTATCTATGCCTGTTTTTAGGTGACAATCAACCATCAGTACTGATGGAAAATCCAACTTACCCAAAGGCCAAAGAAATCTTTATAAAAAATAATTACAATATTTCCTACGCTCCAGTCGATGAAGACGGAATTAAAATCCATGATGTTATGGGTTCTAGACATTACGGCTTTGTCTATACCACTCCTTCACATCAATTTCCTCTTGGCATGACCATGTCCTTAGAACGTAGATACGAATTGTTAAAGTTTGCCAAGGACAACGACACCTATATTATCGAGGATGACTACGACAGCGAATTGAGATATTATCAACGACCTATTCCTGCCCTCAAGTCCATCGACTACTATGAAAAGGTAATTTATCTTGGCACCTTTTCCAAAATACTAGCTCCTTCATTTCGAATGAGCTATATTGTGCTGCCTTCGAATATTACCGAAGCTTTTCTTGAAAAATTCAAAAACTACAACAGCACTGTAAATCTTATTAATCAAATTGTTTTATCTGAAATTTTAGCATCGGGAGATTACGACAGACTTGTCAGAAAAATGAATTACATATTCAAAAAACGTTTTGAAGCATTTAAAGAGGGCTTTAAAACTTTTTCAATCCCTCTTTCAATTACTCAAAACGTTAGTGGTCAATATTTCTTAATTGAATTGCCAAAAGAGTATGATGAAAACGACAAGCACTCTCTAATAGAAAAAGCCCTTGAACATGGTGTCCGGGTGTACGACTCTATGCACTTTTGGCACGAGGATTTCACCTGTCCATCCAACAGTCTTTTCTTAGGCTTTAGCAAAATATCAATCGAAGATATTTCAGACTGTATAAAGCGACTAAGATTGGCTTGGGATTCCTAGTCGCCTATAGTCTCAAATTATTAATAAACATCTCTTCAAACTCTGGGTTAGTTGCTAGGATAACTATCTTGGAGTTTGTCTTTATTTCATCTAAGGCAGCCTCATCTCTATCCATGATAAACGCAATTCCTCCGAGTAAAGAGGTATTGCCTACAGATTCAAACTTTGACAGCAATTCTTTTGGAAAAATTCCAATGCCTGCTGCAGCCCAAACACCAACAGTGGCCCCTAATCCACCTGCCACATATAGGTGTTCAATCTCACCTATATCCACACCAGATTCCTTAATAAGCATCTGAATACCTGAGCGAATAGCAGCCTTAGCAAGAAGCACCTGCTGAATATCCTCACCAGTAATCACAACACCATCAGCAATTGGATAACCTGTATCAGCATATTCATCAACCAAAAGTCCGCCGTCATCTATCAAGCCATTGCGACGCAATTCATGAATCACATCAATAATTCCACTGCCACAAAGTCCAATAGGCTTCTCACCGCCAATAGTTGTATATTTACATTTCCCATCTGAAATAGATAAATGATTGATGGCACCCTTAACAGATGCTGTTCCACAACTAATGTTGGCCCCTTCCAAAGCTGGGCCTGCAGATGCAGAAGAACAATAGTAAGTCTTACCGTCAAAAAGCACAAGCTCCGCGTTGGTTCCCAAATCCACCATGAGGAATTTGCCCGCTGGTTTACGCTTTTTAATGTAATATAAGCCAGATACGATATCCCCACCTACAAAGGCAGAGATTGATGGCATGAAAAATATATTTTTATGCTCAGTAACAAAATCAGCACCATCTAAGGTATAAGGCACAAATGGATATTTGGCCATGCCGTCAACTGGATATTTAAGTATCAGATGAGTCATGGTAGTGTTTCCTGCAAAAACAATCTGATGCGCCAGAAAATCTTCGCCGATAATTTTGGTTCCGATATTTCTCAAATCCGCCCGCACACAGCTACTAAGCTCTTCTGATTTGCCGTCAATAGACGCCTTGATTCTAGTCATAACATCTGCACCAAACTTGGTCTGACTGTTGGTACAGTTCACTTGCCTAAGAATCTTGCCAGTCTTTAAATCTACAACTGCTGTGGCAATAGTTGTAGTACCAAGGTCGACTGCCATAGCAATATTAGTCTTGTCTTCAGGCAACTGCTCATCAGTAAAAACACCTGCAGGTGAGGTTATCTCTCCTACAAGAGCTCTAGGCACTTGGATTTTACAATCCTTGGCAATGATTGCCTTGCAGCCTAGTCGCCAACCGTTTCTCAGTTCTGCAAACTCCAAAGCTCGCTCGTCATTTACGGTAATTTCTGGCGCACCGTACACAAATCTAACGGCACAGCTCATACATTTGCCAATGCCGCCACAAGGCCTGTAAAAAATTTGCCCTATCTCATCCATGGCATCCACAAATGATATTGGTTCTTCACTTACTACAACATATTCTTTTTGAGGCTCCGCCCCGTCAATAACAATCTTAATTTCCATGTGTCCTATCGTATTCCTCTAATGAATGCAAATCCATTTTAAACTCACCTTCATTATCAACTAAAATTGTCATATAAGTGTGTTCTCTAGAATTTTGCCTTGGCATAGAGATACTTCCAGGGTTTGCAATAATAAGCTCCTGATATCTATCTATGGTAGGCACGTGAGTGTGACCATATAAAGCCACATCACAGCCCTTTGCCCTTGCTGCCTCAGCAATTCTCTCATAGCCAAAATCAACTCCGTAGTAATGTCCATGAGTCAAAAGGAACTTGTGATTACCAACCTCAACTACGGCATCACTTGGAAGATTGGCTCCCCAGTCGCAGTTGCCGCAGACGCACTCTGTAGGTGCCTCAGTCATCATCCAAATCTTCTCCTCCACGCCTTGGCCATCACCAAGGTGAAAAATTCTATCTGGCCTTTCAATTTCAATAACATCCCTAAGATTTTCCGCTCTACCATGGGTATCACTAACAACTAATATTTTCATGTTTAATAATTTCTTCCTTTATCATTCTAAGTGCCTGTCCTCTGTGGCTAATTGCATTTTTATCTTCTGGAGAAATGCTAGCTGTGCTCACATCCTTGTCCCATAAATAAAAAATTGGGTCATAGCCAAAACCATTTGTGCCCATAGGCTCCCAGCCAATGTAACCCTCTATTGTGCCGCGAACTGCTTTTTCTGCTCCATCAGGAAATACTGCAGATACCGCACATACGAATCTGGCACTTCTGTCTTCCTTAGCAACCCCATCAAGTCGCTCAATGAGATTAGCATTTTTAATGTCATAAGATGTATCTTCGCCCATGTATCTGGCAGAATAAATGCCTGGCTCCTTATTAAGGGCGTCAATCTCCAAACCGCTGTCGTCCGCAAGTACTATGGCATCAGGAACGCATTTTGAAACCGCCCTTGCCTTTATGAGAGAATTCTCCTCGAAGGTAGTTCCATCCTCCACTATATCGCAGTCAACTCCAGCTTCCTTCATGGAAAGAATCTGGTAATTCTCCTCCCCAAGGATTTCTTTAATCTCGCGCATCTTGTTTGCATTGCCAGTAGCAAAAATAATCTTAGTCTTCATTTCTAACCTTTCTATCTGTAAATATATTCTAAAATAGCATCGTACAAGGCCTGAGCTGCCTTTTTCTGATACTCTTTATCCTGAAGATTGTTAAGCTCCTTAACATTGGTCATAAAGCCTACCTCCACAAGGGCAACTGGAGACTTAGACTCTCTAATAATATAAACCTCATCGCCTACAACTGTGCCTTTGGACTTGCAATCAAGCTTTGCCAAAAGATGGTCCAAACATGCCGATGCAAAGGCCTTTGATTCTCCAGTTTCATCGCCGCCTTCGTACATTACCTCGGCGCCATTGATTGAAGACATGCGGCCTGATGCAGTGGAATTGTTGTGCACAGAAAGGAACACGTCCGCATCTGTGTCATTGGCAAGCCCTACTCTGTTTTCAAAAGAAGGATTGCTATCTCCTGTCCTAGTGTAATACACACCGATATTTTTATCACATCTGTCAAATAGCTTTTTCAATTCCAAAACTATATCTAGGTTGATATCCTTTTCACTGACTCCCATTTTGGTAGCGCCAGGAACGTTGCCGCCATGGCCAGCATCTACCACAACCACATAATCATATATCTCATGTGGATCAACAAAATCCAGATAAATATACTCACCTTCTGAGGACATTGAAACCTCAAAAACGTCATCAAGCATAATATCAATAACACCTACTAGGTCTTCACTGTCGTAGGTGACATCCTCAATGTTATCTGATTTTCCAAGAATAGGATACTGGGTGAAATAATCCTTTCCTATACCCTTGATAGAAATTTGAATATCTCTGTTGACATGTATGTTGTTGATTGAAACTCCCGCTGCTGTAACATTTGGAGGAAGCGTCAATCTAATCTGGTGACCTTTTAGTAGACTGTCCCGGGTAGCTTTTGGCTGCTCCTGCAAAACATCCTCACTTTCTGTGAGCATATCCATAATAGATTCCCTGCCGCCAGTCATACGGCTATCCTCAAATCTAAGGGCAATTATGTGCATATTGGGCACATAAATCAAAATGCAGCTAATTATTACGGCCACTGCAAGAATTATGACCGTAAATGCCCCCATCACTTTTTCTTCCATAACCTAAACTCCGCTATTCTTCGTTGTCATATACCTCTACCAAATTGTTGGCATAGGCTTTTATGCAAAGGTTGGCACTTTTTACTTCTTCAACGTGCTCCCAATTCAAACCATTGTTGCTGATGAAGCCTTTACCATCAGTCAAATCTACCACCTTATCCTCAGCCTCGTATTCTACTGCAATAGGTCTGATTGTATCTGGTGTGTTGAGATATAAAACCACGGCAAATTCTTCATCCTTGGTAACTGGCTGTGGTGAATTAAACTTGATTGTGTAGTAGCCTGGCTGTTCTACCTTGCCTTTGGCCACAAGGACTTTTTCAGAAAGGCTGCCTGTATTTTCGTATTTTGGAACAAAGTACACATGATAAGTTGTATCCTTGCCAAGGGCGTAGAAGCCCGTAGCCTCCACCTGCTGGTCTGCCTTGGCCATAAATGTATTGGCAGCATATGCCCAAGCCTTGCCAAAGCCTACCTGTCCAACCCAACCGCTTAAATCGCTCTGATAAATATAGCTATATGTGTTGTGGGTATCAACAGAAACATAAGCCACCGCCTGATAGCCTATGTTGGAATCATAGTAAGAAATATAAAAAACGCCGTCATCGCCAAAGCCGTCACCCCAGCTGTTTTGGCATATAAAGGCTCCATTACCCTCTACATTGCTGCTGAAATTCTTGGCAGGATAATTATCATCCCAGCCAATAATAACCACGTCGTGATTAGGCTTGGCACTACCGTTGTAGCAATATGAATTTGTAAAACTGTTATAACTAATAGAACCATTCAGATTTGAAGTAGATACACTTGCGTAGATTGACGTAGAAACTCCGCCATAGTTGTAGACTGCCCGCTTAATCTCATCAAGATTTTCTGAATCAAAAAACTGGGCAGACTGAAGATGAACCGGCTTGGATTCCACATTATCGTCCTCCTCCACTGGTCCCTGCCAAGAAAGTAAATAAGCTAAAGCCTTGGTGTATTCTCCACCTTTGGACTCATCCCCTTGGCCATTTTCGTTAATCATAGCATCCACTGAAAAAGTGTGAGGATAAGCTGGCAGCAATGCTGACTCCAACGCCTCTACAGACGCACACGCCCAACAAGTAGACTTGGAGCCCTGATTTCGAATATGACTAACTCTGTTTAACTTACGCAAATCGTAGGCTGCTGGAAGCCTTGGCTTGGTGTGATATTGAATATCAACTGTATACTTGGCCTTGTCATAGCTGTACTCATAGCCAAAAATCTTGCAAAGGTCCTCTAGGCCAAGATAAATCTGGCCTTTTCGCATAGATGGCGCAACGGTAATATCTGCCTCTTCACCATTTTTCGTAATTACGTTTTCGCCAACTGTAAACTCGTATATGTCGTTGGTGATTTGCACTATTGCGCTTTTCTCCCCTGACATAAAAGCAGAAGAGCCCATAATTGTACGAACAAACTCAAGGGAACCTACGGGATTTAGCCCGTCGTCAAGAATTGCATACTGCTGAGAATTGGAGTAAGTCTCTCCGTTGATATTAATCTTTAGCTGCTCAGCATCGTTAAGATTTTTGGACATCAAAGGATACAGCACATCCTCATTCAGTGCTGCACCTCTAAATGCTTCAACGGCTGCGTATCTATCATTCCAATTATTAAATTTCCAAATTAGTGCAAATACAATTAAAATTGTAAAAACAAAAAAGCGTTTGGAAAATCTCATCTAACTAGTCCTTCTTTTTAGGCTTTGGTCCAAGGAACTGATAAAAATAAGTCTTTATCATTCCATTATATATCTTGCGGTTCTTGTCAGCCTTTCTACCGATTGACTTTGGTGCGTCCTCGTAACTTGTTATGACATACATTGACCAGCTATCAAGGCCTTTAAAGGCTGCACCAAGCTTGCCATAAATCTCTGGTAAATCCTTTTTGTCCTCGAGACGCTCTCCATAAGGTGGGTTGGTGAGCACAAATCCAAACTTCTTTGGATGTCTAAGCTCTCCTACGTCGCGAACCTGAAAATGAATCATATGGTCAACACCTGCCTGCTTGGCATTTAAGCGAGCAATCTTGACCATCTCTGGGTCAATATCGTATCCCTGTAAATCGCACTCAACTGAAGTATCCACCTCAGCCCTTGCCTCGTCAAAACAATCCTTCCAAATCTGTGGATTTATAAGGTTAGTCCAATCCATAGAGGTGAACTCGCGATTAATGCCAGGTGCAATATTGGCAGCCATCATAGCCGCCTCTATAAGAAATGTTCCCGAACCACAGAAAGGGTCCACAAGAATTCTGTCTGGGTGCCATGGAGTAAGTTCAATTAAAGCTGCTGCCATAGTCTCAGAAAGAGGGGCCTTGCTAGTGTAGGTACGATAGCCTCTCTTGTGAAGTGGAACTCCTGTTGTATCTAAAGTAACTGTAACCTGATCCTTTAATAAAAATATTCGAACTGGATAGTCAGCACCACTCTCCTCAAACCATTGAACGTCATAGTAAGATTTCATTCTCTCTACCATGGCTTTTTTGACGATGGACTGAATATCTGTAAGAGAAAACAGCTTACTCTTAACTGATGTGGCCTTGGTAACCCAAAACTTTCCATCCTTTGGAATATACTCTTCCCATGGGAGAGCCTTTATTCCCTGAAAAAGCTCCTCAAAAGTTGTAGCCTTAAATCGTCCAACCTCTAAAAGAACTCTCTCTGCTGCACGCAAATGAATATTTGCTCTGCAAATCGCCTCTGCATCACCTGAAAAAGTAACGCGACCATCAGTAACCTCTGTCACATCATATCCTAAATCATATATTTCTCTTTTAAGAGGTGCCTCCAAACCAAAGTGGCATGGTGTACAAATATTAAAAATCTTTGCCATAAATTCTCTTTCTAATTTTCAAATACTAATATAGAAATATCTTAGCCTTTGGGGGAAATAGTGTCAATTCAACTTTAACAATTTTGATTAATTGCCAACAACTAATTCTTGCTCAATTTAAAGTTTTTATTGCATTAGTGAGAATTCTATATTATAATCGGTTTCGTGGTTAGGAGTTTCCTTTCCGCACCCTTATTAATTATTTATACTCCCCTCAAAAAGACCGAATTTTTCGGTCTTTTTACTTTTATAAATAGCAATTTTTAATAATTATATAACAACAATTGTGAATACAGTTTCCATTTTTGATATTAGTTACAGCATGAAAAAAGGACTGAAAATCAGTCCTTTTTTAGTACTTTTTATTAAATTATCATTTAAAATGTTCCAAGGCTTCCGCAAATCTCGCCTCGTCGAAAGGTTTAATGACAAAATCTTTCGCTCCAGCCTCAATAGCTTCAATGACATAACACTTTTGTCCCATGGCACTGACGACTAGAATCTTGGCATCTGGATCGATAGCCTTAATCTTCTTAATAGCGTCAATACCGTTGGAACTACGACCAATGGTGCGTCCGTCAATTGTCATAGTAATATCCATCGTAACTATATCAGGTTTGCACTCAATGTACTTCTGCACGGCTCCATCGCTGCAGTCCGCCTCAGCAATAACAGTGCAACCGTTTCTTTCAACTTCACCTCTGACGACAGCTCTCATAAACTTTGAATCGTCAACTACTAACACTGTCTTATTCAAGAGAATCCTCCTCCCACTTACAAAATAGTACGCGGTTTCCCTGCCACCATTAAAGTAAAAATCATATCTGGAAGTGTAGGTATATTATAACACACTATCCCTCGAACTGATTATGAAATAATTGTTAAAAGAGTGTTAGCAAATTCTAGGCAAGCCCTCCCCTTGAAGAATATCAAGGAAACGATGGCCTCCGATCTCTGTTTTCATAACGAGAGCTCCAATTTCGCTGTCGTCCTCTGGTTGTATTACTGTTCCTATCATATCGGCATTTTCACCGTATTTACATCCGCGAATTATTTCAACTGCCTGAACAGCATAGTCCTTTGGCACAATGGCAACTAGCTTTCCCTCGTTGCCCATATAAAGTGGGTCTAAACCAAGAAGACCGCAGAAGGACTCTACCTGAGGGTCTACTGGTAGATTTTCGTGAAGAATATCAAATTTGAGGCCGCTTGCCACAGCAAGTTCCTTCAAGACTGTTGCAAGGCCACCTCTTGTAACATCTCTAAGAACATGGACTGGTATTTCATTTTCTATTAGCTTGCTTACCATCTCCTGCAAAGGAGCATTGTCACTCTTAATAGAATTAGTAATGTTCATGCGCTGGCTAAGTATAGTTGCATGGTGGTCCCCAAGATTTCCTGAGACAATGATTACGTCTTCATCCCTAGCGTTACTTGCCTTAATATCAACACCGTTTGGAATAAATCCAACACCGGATGTGTTGATTATCATTCCACCATTGCCTTGAATTACCTTGGTATCTCCTGCAACGATAGTAACTCCTGCTTCCTTAGCAGTATCTGCCATAGATTTCACAATACGCTTTAAGGTTTCTATTTCTACGCCTTCCTCAAGAATAAATCCGCAGGTAATATATTTAGGCACTGCTCCTCTCATGCAAAGATCGTTAACTGTGCCGCAGATACTAAGTCGTCCAATATCGCCACCTGGAAACTCCAAAGGAGTTACCACAAAACTATCTGTAGTCATTGCGATAGTCTCATTGCCTGGCACAACCGCAGCATCCTCCATCTGAGATAGTACATCGTTATCAAACTGTGCCTCGAATATCTCTTTTATTAGTTCGTTAGTAGCACGGCCCCCTGAGCCATGCTCCATTAAAATTTTTTCCATTACATTCATCTCCTAACATATAAATGCGTTAAAACAAGAGCCCTCTTCAGATACCATGCAAGCTCCCTCAGGCGACATTGGTGTACACACCTTGCCAAACAATGGGCAATCCGCCGGCTTTGCCTTGCCCATGAGAATCTCTCCACAGCGACAAGCCTTGTTACGTTTATTGTCCTCGTTCAATCCTGCACTGCCAGCATCATACTTGCTATATTCTGCTTTCAAAAGTAGCCCCGATGATTTGATACTACCCATACCTCGCCATACTACATCCGCTGGCTCAAAATATTTATTTAACTGCTTTTCTATGATTTTGTTCTTGTCGTTTTCAACCACTGAGGTGTAGAAGTTCTTAACCGCCGGCTGGCCTTCCTCAATCATCTTTACAAGGCCATATATGGCTATTACAAGCTCCTTAGCTCCAAAGCCTGACACTGCAAAGGGGATGTGATATTTGGCAGCCAAATCATTGAAATAATTCGCTCCAGTGACAGCACTTACATGCCCCGGTGCAATAAAGCCATCAATAAGCGCACCATTATCACACAGGAATGAAATCGCCCCTGGCATAGTCTTTAACGCCGTCAAAATCTTAATATTTGAAATATTGTTTTCGATTATGTTGTCTAGCAGCAAGGTATAAACCGGTGCCGTTGTCTCAAATCCCACTGCTGCAAATACGTAGCTGTGCTCTGGATTAGCCTTGGCAAGTCCAAGCACATCCATTGGCGAATACACCATCTCAACTGAGCCGCCTCGGCCCTTTGCCTCATTCAAACTCTCCTTGGAGCCTGGCACTCTAAGCAAATCTCCAAATGTAACTACAGTTGTATTATCCTCCAGTGACAGTTCAACCAGCTTATCAATATAAGCTGTAGGTGTAACACAAACTGGGCATCCTGGCCCAGAAAGCAATTCTATTTGTGGCGAAAGCAGATTTCTTATACCATGCTTTGCAATCGCATGAGTATGGCTTCCACAGACCTCCATAAGCCTAACCTTCGGTCCGCTATAATTTTTTAAATAATCAACAAGCTGCTCTATTTCCATTTATTATCTTATCCTTCTAACCCACTCATAAGCTCAATAATTTCTTCAGCTTCATCTTTCTTTAATGTTTGGATTACGCAGCCTGCATGAACTAGCGCATAGTCCCCTTCCTTTACATTAACAAGTCCCGCATAAGCCTCAACTTCATTGCCGTTGAAGTCGACAGTAACCTTTCCGTCCTTCAACTTTTTAACCAATCCAGGAATCGCAACACACATAACCTTTACTACCTCTCAAAAAATATCATTCATCATGAATATTCTTTAATTATAAGTTAATCTAGTTCATTTTCCAATCAATAATAAGGTCACTTTCTCTTCATATACAGTTTTTCTTGATAAATTGGTTCAAAAACTGTATAAACCAACAAATCTCCAAATGAAGATACAGTTTTTTACTGGTTTTTTCCCATTAACCCGTATCTAATTCTTTCAAAAAAAATATGAGTACAGTTTTCTATAAAATAATTCCCAGAAAAACTGTACCCAAATATTCATCATACAGTTTATTCCAATATTTCTTTGAAAAAACTGTACTCAGTTATTTTTCATACAGTTTTTTCTGATATTATCTCAAAGAAACTGTACTCTACCATATCCTACTAATTACATAATCGAATAATTACAGTTTTATGAAGAAAAATTCTATAAAACCTGTGATTATACGTATTAATTCGATTATTAATCCTCCTCGAGTTTTTCAAATGCATTATCTACGTGAATATTTTTACCAGGATACACCTTACCGTCTTCATCCACAACAAATGAATCTGAATCACCCTCATTTTCAATCCCCCTAGTCCAATGGACCGTAAAAATTATCTATATTTGGCTCTGGCAATTCCACTGGGTCCTGCCCGTAATCTTGGAATGCCTTTAGTTCAAGATTATTAACGTCTGAATAGTTTGCAATAACTTGTGCTCGTATATTCTTACAGTAATCCTCATCAGCTTTAATATTTATAAACTCCTCATAATGGTCGCCAAAAATCTCCTTGGCTGATGAATCGTAGTCTGAGCCATCCTCTACTGCCTCAAATCCGGTCACCTTATAGCCATCACCAGAACCGTCAAGATGCATGCACCCAGGATGAGACCCGCCTGAAATGCAATCTAATATATCGTTATTAAGTCTGTAATTATATAATTCAAAATCAGCCCAAACCTTTATATCGCTTTTATCTGATTCATCCATGGCTACAATGAGCGGACATGGAATAGCGACATCTGCCGACTCATAATTCTTTCCAAATTCATCGATAATGTACTGATACAATACAGAGTAGAAAAGCTCTGGACCGGGATACTCGTATGGTGGAAGCCCTCCTCTGTCGCCTACCTTAGCAATCTTTACGCCTGCTCTATCATCCTCATTTTGGTTTGCACTAGAATTTTGGTTTCCACATCCCACCAAAATCATCATTAATACTAACGCTACACTTAATACCCTTCTCATAAATACTTGGCCCCCTCAACCTTATTTAATCACATCAAATCCGATAACTTCTCCTTCTCCCATATCATCGAACATTTTGTTTACCATGTCCTCTGGTTCACCTATTTCTGAGCCGTCGGAGTAATTGTCGATTCTATCATAGTTGTAAGAACTATTTCCTGCTGAGTCGTATTCTACTGCGCCATGCTCAATCATCAACACCCTGTCATCCACTATCATATATTTTGCAATCCAATGATTAGATGCAGACATGAGCTTGCCATCCTTAATTGCAAGTGGGTAAGCTGTTCCACCAGAACACACCTTGCCGGCCTCCAAAGGTACCCCATCTTTATATATAAAGATTGTTCCGTCAATTGCGGCCATATTGCCATCTAGATTGTCGTAGGTTGAACTACAAACTATCAACGCATCCACACCTTCGATATTGATATTTGCATAACCCATTCCTGCTGTTAATTTCTCATCAACAATCTGCGTAAAAGTATCACAGCCCTCTATATCGATGGCTGGAGCATTCTCTTTGGCATAATTTATAATCGCCGCCTCCGAATCCTCTTCCTCGAGGGCATCGGCTATTATAGTGCCTTCATCATTTTCTGGGAACTCTATATCACCAAAAGTTACATCTACATCATCTTCGTAATCATCTTGCTTGTCATTTGATGAATTTCCACAAGCAACCACGATTAGTACCAAAATTATGATTAACGAAGAAGCAAATAATTTTTGAATTACTGAATTTTTCATACCTCAACCTCCGAATCCATTTTCTTTCAACAATATTACAGCCGACTTTTTCGCATTATATACCCTGATTATAGATTCCTGTCTATTAATGTTGCAATAGCTGTCACAAAATCAGCACATTATTCTATGGAGTTATCATATAATTTATATGTTAATCTTGTATGTTGCCAAGTTGAATAGTATATTGATTTTTAAAGGAAACAAAAAGGAGAGCGGCGATGCACGAACTTGCAATTACAGAATATGTTTTTAAATTAGTTTCAAAACAGGCTAAAGCCAACAACGTCCACAAGGTCAGCAAGATTCATCTTGAGATAGGGGACCAATGCGATTATGTGCCTGAAATAATAGAAGAATATTTACAGGTGATGAGTGAAGGAACACCTCTTGAAGGTGTTAAAGTTGACGCCACAGTCAAAGAATCTACCGTCATTTGCAAGGACTGCGGTGCCACTTTTACACGTCATGAATTTACAGATAGCTGCCCTAAATGTGGCAGCCAAAATTTGCGTTTAAATCGCTGCACCGATTTTATCGTGCAGAAAATAGAAGCAGAATAAAATTTATTTATCTATTTTTCTTTATAGGATATTACAAGGCTATTACCTATTTATCAAAAAAGCTTGCCCAAGACAAATTCCTCCATCTCCTGGAGGCAGCTGCTCTGCTATGTAAACCTTGTAGTTTTTTGATTCTAATTTATCTATTGTCTGTTCCAATAGGATTCGATTAAGGAATGTTCCTCCTGAAAGCACGACCTGATTTATTTTATTTTCGTCTGCTATGGCAACTATATAATCAGCTACAGCATTGATAAATCCGCGCGCTATCTTGGCCTTATCTTCTCCGGCGGATATCGCATATACGATATCCGCAAACAGGGATTTAGTATCCCCATCCCTTGGTAAGGATAGTTGATAGAATTCCTCTGTTGTAGCGGCAAGATTTTCCAATTCTATTGGCGCTTGGCCTTCATAACTATTGTAGTGACACACATCAAGTAATGTAGATACTGCATCAAACAATCTGCCCATAGAAGTTGATTCCACAACATTTATATTGTTATCTATTGCAGCCATTATTAATGAAATATCATCAGCTCCTACAGCCTTAATTAATGTATTATCACTAGCTTGTGTAATTTTATCTCTATCGTTTTCATTAATTATGCTTAATTGCTCTGATAAAGCAATTCCATTTCCATAAAGCATCGCTGCCAATATAGTATCGCAGTTCTTGGCTCCTTCATCACCGCCAATTAATTTCACAGGCTTTAGATGCGCCACTCTCTCCATTGAGCCTTCCCCATCCCAAGTAAAGACTTCACTTCCCCATATTGTACCATCCTCACCAAAACCAGTTCCATCAAAGGCAAAGCCTAGAACTGGCCCTTTAATCTTATGCTCGGCAATTACAGCCGCAACATGAGCCTTGTGATGTTGAACCAAAGCAACATTTTGCCCTTTAGTCTGGCCACTTTCCTTGGCTGATGCATAATCTTGCTCTACACACTTCCTACTAAAATACGAAGGATGCAAATCTGCCACCGCAGCCTTAGGCTTAAATCCAAAGATTTCTGCCATGGCCTTCTTTTCATTTCGATAGAAATTTTGACAGCTTACCGATTCTAAATCCCCTAAATATTGGCTCACATAAGCTAATCCATTTTTCACGTAGCAAAAGCTGGACTTAAGATCTCCTCCAGCAGCAAATATTTCGCCAGTTATATCCACAGCAATAGGACTTGGAACATGGCCTCGACCTCTACGAATAAACTGAGTCCTTCCTTGCACCACCTTCATTACCGAATCATCCATTGGACGTAAAATCCGCCTATCGTGACAGAGAATGCCCAAAGGAACATCCTTCATCTCCTGAGAATGACTTCTTTCCTCTAGCCATGCAAGCATCTTATCATTGTCTATTTCAAGCACATCACCACTTGCATTTCCACTGGTCATTATAATTGGCCCGCACTCCTTTGCCAGAAGAATCTGAACTGGATTGCAAGGCAGCATTGCCCCAATATCTGGACTTGTTAAGCACACTCTAGACGACAACTCTTTGCCTTCTTTCCTACGCTTTAATAGCACAATTGGCCTTGCAGGGGACTGCAAAAGTTCAACCTCCTTAGCGTCTACAAAACAGAACTCTCTGATCTGCTCAATATCCTCAAACATCACAGCAAATGCCTTTGCTTCTCTATGCTTTAACGCTCTAAGAGAAGCTACAGCTCTATCGTCAAAAGGATTACACACTAAATGAAATCCACCTATATCTTTAACAGCCAGTATGCCACCTTTTTTTATTAAATCAACCGCCTGATTTATGGCATTTTTATCGGTATTTTTAGCCGAATTAATGCTTAAAAATGACAGTTTTGGACCGCAATTATGGCATCCAATGGTCTGGGCATGACGTCTTATGTCATATTTACTAGTATATTCAGACTGGCAATCAGGACACATTTCAAAGTCAGCCATAGTAATCGTCTCTCGATCATATGGCAACTTTTCAACAATAGAATACCTTGGTCCACATATCGTGCAACTAATAAAAGGATGCAAAAATCTGCGGTTATTCTCATCCAATAATTCCCTTTTACATGTATCGCAAGTTGCAATATCCGCAGGAATCAAAGGCAGATTCATCGCCCCATCATCATCTGACTCCACGATCTGAAATCCCTTACCCTCAAACTGTGGCAAGCCCTCTACCTCAATATCCGTCACAAATCCACCTGTTGGCACATCAGCAAAAAGCCTGTGGTAAAACTCCTCCAAATCCTCACTTCTGCCACAAGCCAACACCGTCACAATACCTCCGGTATTCCTGACCCATCCATCTATATTCAGTTCCTCAGCCAGCCTAGCTACAAAGGGACGAAAACCAATCCCCTGCACCAGGCCTTTCACAGTATACTTTCTAGTTTCCATATATTTTTAATCCTTCCCCGGGGGCGGCTCAGACCGCCTCCTAGGTTGCCCCATTATGTCGCATAAATATTTTGTTTTTCTAATGTGCAATCATCACATCTAAACAGCATATGTCTTTTACACGGATGGACAATTTTGCATCGGCTTCTTTTTCCCAGCAGACACTCCTAAATTATAACAGAATGGATTTCATCTTTCATAATTTGCATTTGGGTGATTTTGGAATGAGCATAGTAAAATAGCAGCTGATTTTGCACAGTATAAACACGCCGAGCCAGGACGGCGAGGCGAGCCCGAAAATGAGAATGGACTCGATTTAGAGGGCGATGCTTATACTGACAAAATCTGCTGCGTTATTTTACTTAGCGAATGGAACATGAACCCAAGTGCATATTATGAAAATGAAATCCATATTATTAACACAATGTGTCCGCTCCAAAAAGAATCCTTGCAAAATAATTCATCCGAGTACAAAGACACATGCTAGATGTTCTGATTTTGCACAAAGAAAAACTAAAAATATTCGCTCAATTATAATGGGGCTCCCTAGGAGGTGGCCTGAGCCAGCCCCGGGGAAGCCCTTAAAATTGTTGATATTTGAAATTATGCTTGCTCGGTTGGTGCAGGGGCCGGTTTAGCGGCGTCTGCTGGAGCAGCTGGCTTGGCAGCTGGTTTTGGTGGCTCGTAAGGAACCTCAACGGAGTAAGCGAACTTTTCTGGCCCTGGCTCTTGATAACCTGGGATAATTGATAGACACTTCTTTGGGCATTTTTCTGCGCAATATCCACACTGAATGCAGTCAAAGCGGTTGATTGTCCATGTTTTGCCAGCTCTGTCCACATTAATTGCTCCTGGAGGGCAGCTGCGCATACACATACCACAAAGGATGCACTGATCTTTGTCTATCTCAATATGACCTCTTGTTCTTTCAGGATACTCTTTAGGTTGAAATGGATATTGTGTCGTAGCGGGTTTAGAAAAGAGGTTCTTAAAAACTTGTTTTGTAAATGGTAATATCTGTCCCATCTAATTACACTCCTTTACATATTTATCAAACTAACGCTTTGAAATTATCGTTCAGTACAACTGATACATGGATCTATAGTAAGAACCAAAAGCGGAACATCACCATACTGGCATCCCTGCAAGGTCTGAGTCAAGGCAGGAATATTTGCAAAGGTAGGAGTGCGGACTCTAAATCTATCCAAGAACTTTGTTCCGTTAGCTCTTACATGATAAAATGCCTCTCCTCTTGGCTGCTCAACACGGATAAATGATTCTCCATTTGGCATACCAGTAACCTTAGTGTTAATTTCAGTGTCAGGAATCTTAGCTACACACTGACGGATGATTTCGATGGACTGGAAAATCTCTCCAATACGAACCTCACATCTTGCATAGCTATCACACTTATTGCTTGTAATTACTTCAAAATCAAGGTCGTTGTAGGCTGCGTATCCATTCTTGCGCATATCTACATTGATTCCTGATGCACGCATCATAGGACCAACGGCACCACGGCGGATTGCATCCTCGCCTGAAATAATACCTACATCAACAAGGCGGCTCTTTACTGTGTAGTCGTTTAGGAAAATGCTTGTTGTCTCACGAATTTCCTTTTCCATGTCGTTAAGTTGGCTAACAAAATCATTTAGCATGTCCTGAGGCATATCCTTTAACACACCACCGATTGTGTTTACCGAAAAGATAACTCTACCGCCAGTAGAAGCTTCAAACATATCAAGAATCTTTTCACGAAGTCTCCAAGAGTGCATGAAAAGTGATTCAAATCCGAAACCATCGGCAAGTAATCCAAGCCACAATAAATGAGAATGTAATCTACTCATCTCAGCCCAGATTGTACGTAAATAATCTGCACGTCGAGGCACCTCTACATTCATGATCTCCTCAAGTGCCATGCAGTAACCCATGCCGTGCATGAATGAACAAATACCGCATATACGTTCCGCAACATATACCATCTCATTAAAGTCCTTCTTGCTTGTAAGACTTTCAAGACCTCTATGGATGAAACCGATAGAAGGAATTGCGGCAAGTACCTTCTCATCCTCCAAAACTAAATCCAAATGTATTGGCTCTGGAAGAACAGGATGTTGAGGGCCATAAGGCACAATACTTCTTTTTCCCATCTTACTCGCCCTCCTTTTCGATAAATGGTGTCTCTACGTCTATACGATATAGCTTATCGTGTAAATCCACCTTGATATTTTCTACATTGAGCCCCCATAGCTCATGCATTTCGTTTTCATAATAAATTGCTGCCTTATATACACGAGAAATAGATGGAATCTCTTCCTCTTTTTCAGCAATCAATCTAAAGTTTGCAATCTCATATCCATTGGCAAAAGAATATGTAACCTCATAATGATTCTCTGCTTTTGGATAGCTACAACAGATTTGACAAAGTCTCCAAAGTGCATTTTTCTTTTCCATGATAACCTGTAGGAGCTCTGCCTTATCAATTAAATATAAATCTTTTCCTATCTCTTGCATGATACCCTCCTACTTCCTTTCAGATGCAGCAAGCGCTGCTGCCTTCTCTTTGAACAGAGCTACACCTTTAACAACTCCATCAATTATAGACTCTGGTCTAGCCGCACACCCCGGAACATAAATATCTACAGGGATTACCGTATCGGCACCTCCCTTAATGTTGTAGCACTCCTTAAAGATACCACCTGTGCAAGCACATGTGCCTACAGCTATAACGACCTTTGGCTGTGGCATCTGCTCGTAAATCTGCTTAACAACATCAGCGTTCTGTGAATTGATACCTCCTGTAATAAGGAAAATATCGGCGTGCATAGGATTACCAGTATTGATGACACCAAAGCGTTCAACGTCATAAACTGGTGTGGTACATGCCAGAACCTCTATATCACATCCATTACAACTACTTCCATCATAATGAAGTAGCCATGGGGATTTATGAATTGTACTCATTTCATTTTCCTCCAACTATCTAAGAATTTGCTCTAATAATCTCTAACAAGAATAGGTTCATGCCAGCAGCTATAATTGTTACGCCCCAGGCAAGCTTTAGCATCAACTGCCATTTTACTCTCGCCGAAGTATTATCAATGACGATTTCCAAGAACCATACCACAAGAGCTGCTACAATTGCGCCAATCAATGAAAGTGGATTGTTATTTAAGAAGAATAATCCGATTATTCCGTATAAAATTGCACTTTCATACCACTCTGCAAGCGTTACCATGGCATATTCTTTTCCCACCATTTCTGCTGTAACACCCTTTACAACCTCCTGGTGTGCATGGTGTGATGTAGAAATATCAAATGGTGATTTTCTAAATTTGATAGTGAGGATAAATACAAATCCTACAAAAAATCCTGGCAAATAAATAATATTTGCAACAGACGACTTGGCGATAATATCAGATACATTAAAGGTACCTGCTGCCAAGTAAAATCCTACGGCAACCAATAATTCCATTGGCTCACAGGACATCATCTGCACCAACTCACGGTGAGTTCCCTGTGAAGAAAATGGTGAATGTGTTGCTGTAGATGCCAAAATCAAAAACATTGCTGCTGTAGAAATAGCAAATACTACAAGCAAAATATCAAAGCCAGCAAAGAAGATAATTCCTGAAAGAATCATCAAAGCCAAATATGAGCGAATCATAAATAGCTGTGTCTTGTTTGCTGTCAAAAACTCTTTTTCAAAAAGCTTTTTTAAATCGTAAAATGGCTGTAAAACAGAAGGTCCTTTGCGGCCCTGCATACGTGCAGATATCTTTCTATCAAAGCCATCTAATAATCCGATAATTATAGGAGCAAGCAAAATGTAGCATCCTGCAATTATCATTCGTGTACTAACTGCCATTAGAATGAACCTCCTATTACAATAATTAGATAAACAATAATAATGAATGATGAAATGACAATAGCTGGTGTAAATAATTTCTTTTCACCAAGGAAATCTTCCATATAGAAGTTGGCGATGTGCATCTCCTTTGGATCACCTGTAGATGAAATGAAATTGAAGTTGTCTCCAGCGTTTGCACCACCCATGTATGTAATAACTTCTTTAGCTTTGGTGTTTCTTGTAAACAAGTAATTAATACATGGAATCACAAAGATACCTACCAAAAGCACAATCATAATAATTATATTTTGATAAGAAATAACCTGCTTGAATGTTCCATACATATCGTGAGTAAGTGGCTTTAACACATGCTTTGAAAGCCATGGGAAGCCAAGAATCAATGTTACCAAAAAGATTGCATGTACAAACATTGAGATATACTCGTTTTTCTTGGTTAAGTCTCTAGACTTTTCACGAGGAGAGATACCAAGAATCTTGGACATCCACTTGGTCCAATAGAACATTGTTGTTGCTGAACCAAAGCAAATAAACAGTACCATAAGTGTTGAAACGTAAACTGAATTGGTATCGATAAATGCCTTTAATGCTGCCCACTTTGAAATCAACATACCAAATGGTGCTAAGAACATACCTGCAATACCTACCATTAGTATGAATGCAAGCTTAGGGAAGATGGACATCAATCCCTGCATATCCTCAATATCACGGCTGCCAGTTGTGTTTTCAATTGCACCAACGCACTGGAACAACATTGATTTTGAAACTGCATGGAAAATTACAAGGAATACTGCTGCCCAAATTGTTTCCTCATAGCCACAACCTGTACATGCAACAATAAGTCCCAAGTTTGAAATTGTCGAATAGGCCAAAACCTTTTTGCCATCTGAAACTGTAATAGCAAGGCAAGAAGCCGCAAGGAAAGTAAAGCCACCAATCAAGGCAACCATGTTTCCTACAAAGTTGTCTGCCATTGCTGTTGATATTCTGATAAGAAGATATACACCAGCCTTTACCATTGTTGCACTGTGCAAAAGAGCTGATGAAGGTGTAGGTGCCACCATGGCTCCAAGTAACCATCCTGAAAATGGGAACTGAGCTGACTTGGTAATAGCTGCAAATGCAAGACATGCAATTGGAAGCAGGCAAATCATTTCACTAGGGCTACCTATTGCAATGTTAATAAACTCATAGAGATTAACTGTATGCAAAGCAAGATAACCAACAGTGATTGCTGCTGCTATACCGCATCCACCAAGCAAATTCATCCATAATGCTTTGAATGAATTTGCAATGGCCTCTTCTGTTCTTGTGTAACCAATTAAAAGGAATGATGTAACTGATGTTACCTCCCAGAAGAAATACATTATGATAAGGCTCTGTGAAAATACCAGACCAAACATAGCTCCGTAGAACACAAATATCATAGCTAGGAAAAAGCTTCTTCTGTCAGTAAGCTCTTTATGATGGTGAATATGGTAACCATGCATATAGCCAACGGCATATATACCAATGAGAGAACCAACAACACCAATGATAAGAATCATTACAAAAGTAAGCCAGTCAAATCGCAGAGCCACCGTCTCTGCCACCTCTGGCCCCCACTGCTCCAAGCACGCAACCAAAACAGTCTGAGCAATTGCCAGTACTGCTGCATAATACTTTTTGTACTTGAAAGCTAAATATGTGATAAGACACATTAAGAATAAATCCCCTGCCAGGAATAGATGATTAAATAATTCCTGATAAGGCAGGTTTAACTCAAGTGTTTTGCCCCCCTGCAGATACCACTGCACAGCTGTAATAACCGATAATACCATAACTACGCCACAGCCAAGGTAAA
>JAEEGJ010009671.1_pt1 | contig 25624 bp, 21 predicted proteins | sample 8958761 | NCBI WGS metagenome assembly JAEEGJ01 (sample SAMN16246546, study PRJNA631951) | gut metagenome | biome: gut microbiome; feature: rumen; material: RS-attached | host: Bos | place: Iran: Karaj | collected 2018-10 | reverse complement strand
TTCTGTTTTTCGTGAGCTTTTCCAAAGTCTCTTTTACGATGTTCTCGCTCTCGTTATCGAGTGCGCTCGTTGCCTCATCGAAGATCAGGACAGGCGGGTTCTTAAGGAACACTCTCGCGATCGAGAGCCTCTGCTTCTGTCCGCCCGAGAGCTTGATTCCTCTCTGCCCGATGTCGGTATCGTAACCGTTCGGAAGCTCCATTATGAATTCGTGTGCATTGGCAAGCTTTGCCGCTTCGATTATCTCTTCCCTGGTAGATCCCGGCTTGCCGTAACTGATGTTCTCGATAACGGTTCCGGCGAAAAGATAGACATCCTGCTGCACGATTCCGATGTGGTCGCGAAGACTCTTGAGCTTGATGTCTCTGATGTCTTTTCCGTCGATCCTGATCGAGCCGCCGGTGACGTCGTAGAACCTCGGAATGAGGCTGCACAGCGTCGTTTTGCCGCCTCCTGAAGATCCGACCAGAGCAACATACGAACCGGCCGCAATATCCAGATTGATGTGCCTGAGGACCCTGTGCGCGCCCTCCTTGTATTTGAATGACACGTCATCAAAAACGATGTCGCCTTTGACGTCGCCCATATCAACCGCGCCATCTTTGTCCTTGATGTCAGGCTCGATGTTCATGATCTCCATGAATCTCTCAAAACCCGTATAGCCGTTCTGGAACTGCTCGGTAAAATCAACGATCACTCTGATGGGTTCAGTGAACGTGTTGATGTACAAAATGAACGCGATGAAATCCGGGATCTGCACGAGTCCGTCAGATATCAGTATCGCGCCCGCGATGATGACCGCGATGTTGATGAGAAGTATGAAAGCGGTCATGCCCGACTGGAACAGACCGAGATACAGATAGCTGTTCTTTTTCGATCTCAGGAAAGCGTCGTTGCCCTCCCTGAACTTCTCCATCTCGATGTCTTCATTTGCGAATGACTTAACGACCCTGATTCCGGAAAGGTTGTCTTCAGCTCTGGAGTTGATCTCGGCGACCTTCTGCCTGTTGGCTTTGAACGCTCTCCTCATCTTCTTGTTGAGGAGGAAAACAAACAGGAACATGAACGGAAGCAGTATGAACGCTGCCGCCGTCAGATATTTGCTGATACCCATCAGGATTATGAACGCACCTATTATCTTGATGAGTGAGATCACGATGTTCTCAGGTCCGTGATGCAGGAGCTCCGTTATCTCGAAAAGGTCATTCGTTATCCTGCTCATGAGCTGGCCGGTCTTCTGGTCATCGTAGAACGAGAATGAAAGCTTCTGAAGGTGTGAGAAGATCTCGGCGCGCATGTTGTATTCCATTTTCGCGCCCATGACGTGACCTACATTCGTGATGTAGTAATTCGAGAAAAACTGTATCACCACGAGCCCGACGAGTATCATGCCAAGATGGATGATCCTCTCCTTCGCGCCCGTCTCAAGATAGATGACTTCTGACGTTATGTAGCGCACGATGAGCGGCACGGCAAGCGCGATCGCGGAAGCCACGACGGCAAAGAACATATCCAGAAGGAATGTCCCCATGTATGGCTTATAGTAGCTGATAAGTTTCTTCAGATTCTTTCCCATTACTCAATGATCCCGCCGTGGAAATAGCACTCGTAGATCTGTTCTCCCTTGCAGCTTATGGTCTCATAACCCTGGAACCATTTGAATTCTCCTGTCACTATGCAATTGAATTCATAGTCGCCGTTCTTGTAATTCTCAGGTCCTCTGAAAGGCTTATCTTCAGGCACTCTTAGAAGTGCTTCCTTCAGAAAATCCCCACTGAAGTTGCCGCCTGTTACACGGCCAACATAGTTCATGCTCCAGAACGGTTTGCCGTCTTTCCACAACGCCTCTTCGCCTGCAAACTTGCCGCCTCCGAGGTATGTATCCAGGTACATCAGATCGTCTTCTTTATAGACCAGATCGTGTGAAGCAGGCCTTGAAGATTCAGTCTCCGCGCCCTTTCCGGCGTATGTCGCCTTCTTGGCTCTTATCAGAAAATCGATTATCCGTTTATCCATTTTTCCACCCCTTCAGATATAAAAGCTATTCTATCACAAGCCCGGTCGGTTTTAGGGACAAGATATTCATGCTAACATATGCATTAAGGGGATCTGTAAGGCATGAACATCAAACAGCTGAAAAAAGAGATACGTAAACTCGGTATCGACGAACGCAATTACAACATCTGCGATCGCGGTGTTTACGACGGCTGTTTCAACATCCTCAGCCACGATAACGGCAAGTGGGATATCTTCTACGGCGAAAAAGGAAAGAAGAAAGAGCAGCAGGTCTTCGATTCTGAAGATGAAGCCTGCAGCGCTTTCCTCGCGATGATCAAAGCCAACATAGGAACCAAAAGATTAGAGGATAAGCCCAAATACTGGAAGCATTACAGGAAGAGATCCCTGCCCATACAGCACAAAATGGGCACATTCCTTTTCATCTTCAGTGTTCTTTTCGGAGCATTTTTCGCCGGCTATCAGTTCTACATCCACGAGTTCAACTTCGTATTCTGGTTCTTTATCGGATGGATGATCTTTTTTACGGTCCTCGCAATATGCTGGAATAACGACAGGACTTACGAACTGTTTGAGTATATTGCGACGCCGATCGTTTTCGGTATCCTCATTCTGGGATTCGTTGCGGCCATGATCGCGGCGCCGTTCTTCATTATCCCGGAGATACAATCAGGCGAGATCGGCAAGGATTACTACGTTTCACTTGCCTTCGGAGAAATAGCTCTCGGTGCCGCAGTCTGGGCATTTTACTACTTCTTCATCAAGGAATATGTTGATGAATTAAAGGATCACATCAAAGAGAAAAAGGCGAAAGATCAATAACCGAGGATATCCTTCAGAACGTATCTTCTCAGTTCGGGAGCATTCTCGATAACATATTCCTTCAGTGTCTTTGTATCAAATCTGGTCTCTCTAGGTTCACCCGTGTAATCGTCTGACCATGTGCTCCAGGAATCCAGTTCAGCCGTGATTATGACATTGCCCTCGATATACTTCATCCAGATCACTATCGCATCACAGACGCCGGGTTCTTGGGACACAAACCAGTTAAGTCCCTCATCCCAATAATGAGAATTTTCTTTTTTGCACACCTCGTAATCGCGGTCAAATTCTTCAGCCGCGTCAGCAGGAGTATCAAAGACCTCGTATGAAAGATATTCACGCGGCTCTTTTCTCTCATCATGTCTGAAGTTGTAGATTTCCACAACTGCCTTTTCTTTGGCTTCTGCCTTGCGGACATCCCAGATTCCTACCCGGGAACCGGAATCTTTTTCAGGCTTATAATTGGTTGCGTATTTCTTCCCGTCATTAAAGGCCTTAACGTATCTGCCGTTCGAAGAAACACACGATGTCAGAAGACCCGCCAGGACAGTCAGGATAATGAAAGATTTGATCAGTTTTATGTATCCTGTTTTCTTCATTTTTCTGCTGATGACCTTTCTTCGTCAGCGACCGGACAGGAATTAAACGTCAGAGCGGATTACCGCATCTTGCGCAGAACTTTCCGTTGCCTCTGGGAGCACCGCAGTTGGAGCAGAACTTTTTCTTCGGGGGCTCTGCAGATGCAACAGCTGCTGTTGCTGCAGCGGCGGTGCCTACGGATGCGGCCTTCATCTGATTGACCTGATCCATTATTCTCTGAATGTCGGCAGCCTGCTGTTCCATCAACTTTTTAGCCTGTTCTTCAGCCTGTCTGCGCTGCTCCTCGGAAAGCTTGCTGAGCGACTCCGCTGCCCTTCTGTTGGCCTCTTCCATCATCTTCATCTGATCCTGCGGAGACATGGCGGAAAAAGCTTTTGTCTTCTCAATGCTGTCGATCCTCTCCTGGGTACGTGCGTCAGGAGCAATGCTTAAGATCCTGAATGTATTGACGGTGATGTTCCTCTCACCTAAAACGGATGCTACTGCCATTCCGATCTCGGTGCTCTTTGAAGGAAGGTCCTTGTATGAGACCAGCTGTTTGTCGTAATCGAGGATCTTATCGCCAATGGTTGAACTGATGATCGTCTTAACGTAATCGATGTCGGAGTCGCTGCCGTCGCGGTCAGCGCATGCCACAAGCGCCTCGGCTTTTACTTCCAGATAGATCGAACGGAATTCGGGATCGCCGTAAGGTATTGTCTGACTGCATTCAACAATAAAAAGACCCATTTTTGTGTTCTCCTTTCAATTACGCATCAAATTAATTCTAACATAACCCGTCAGGTCAGGTCCTTATACATCAGTATCTCGTCGCGGCAGGTTCCGTCGTCGTATCTCAGGGCGTTGTGCCTGACTCCTGTCTCAATGAATCCGCACTTCTTGTAGAGTTTGAAGGCCTGGTCGTTACCCGATACGACTTCAAGATCCATCTGTGTCCAGCCGGCTTTTGCGGCGAGTTCGGAACCGTATCCGATCATGGCGGTGCCGATTCCGAGGCCCCAGAATTCTTTATAGAGCGCAATCGCCATGGAGCAGCGGTGCCCGATCCTTCTTTGGGGACCGATTCCTGCGATGCTCATATTGCCTGCGGCCTTGCCGTCAACCACGGCGATCATCATTATTATCTGCGGATTCTCGAGAAAACCGTCCAGGAGCTTTTGCTCCTCTTCAAGCGTCCATTTGACCTCGTCAGGATACCTCAAAAGGAAATCCGTCTCGGCTGAAGTCTCCTTGAGGTACTTCAGCATCTGCTCTGCGTATTCAGAAGAATTCGGCTTCAAGATACACTTCCTGCCGTCTTTAAGTGTTATCTCTTTCTCTTCAAATATCATTTTCAAGTACCGCCTTGTAGTAATACACGCCGGTAAAAACAGGCTTGCCGTCTTTCTTCTCTTCCTCAACGGTCAGAAGGCCGTGTTCATCATATGTATATGTTGTCGTCTGAATTGACGTCGATTCCTTGCCGTCAGTGCTCTTGTTCCAGATGTTGACGGTATCTATAGTCTTCTTTCCGTCCGCGTTATACTCGATCACATGGTCGCTTTTGTACCTGACCTCTCCTTCACGCGTAAGCTCGTAATGGATGACGTCTCCGTGCTCGTTGTACTGATAGTCCCTGACTTCTTTTCCGCCGCCCATGCTGGACTGGAGGATGTGGTCGTTCAGATCGTACTTGGTAGTAACCGAGACGTTTTTCTTCGTATAGCCGACGAGCTTGCCGCCTTCGTAATCATAAGTCTTGGTGGAACCGTCAGTCTCATCGGAAAGCACGCGTCCGTCTTCGCCGTAGGTGCGTCTGACTACTACCGGGCCGCTGTCATCAAACTCATCATTTACCATCGCGACGTATTCATAGCAGGGCTGTTCCGTAAAGTCGAAGTCATACTTTTTGATGTCATTCTTCGGACCGGCCACGGCGATCAGGTGTCCTTCAAGATCATACTGATACCTGTATTCGCGGGTATCGTCGCCGCGCTTTTCCGTAAAACGGACGAGCTTGCCCTTCTCGTCATATACGAAAGACATCTCGATATTCGGGAGCGGCGCGCCGGGAAGTCTGCCTTCGCGGATCTGCTTTTTCGCGACTAGAAATCCGCTGTTGTCGTAAGTCTTCTCGTATCGCAGATAACCTGATTCACGGTTGTCCTGGACCGCAATCCTGCGAGCGAACTCATCATATTCATATACGTTCTCGTGCAGGGTATCGCTGTTGTTGACCTTCTGTTCCTTAACAAGAACATAAGCGACCTTCTTGCCTGAAGGGATCTCGCCGGTCCATTTCTCGACGAAATCATTCTCCTTTATCGCGGCATCGATCGCTTCACTGTTCTTGGTCGACTTGAGCATGCCTCCGAAATCAAAGCATCCGCTCATCGAAAACATAATGCACGAAGCAACGAGAACCAATCCGGCTTTTCTCAAGTCTTTCCTCATGATCACCCCTGAATAATCCGGTCAGAATCCGGTAAGCTCCCACTTGAGCGGAAGATATTTGCCCTCTCCTTCGATCTTGCTGAAAGAGTTGGATCTGGAATTCCATTTCAGATAATCGTTCTTGCCCGAAGAGCCGAACGTTGAATCCATTTTCAAAACGTTATCTGCGCAAAGATAGATGTAATTGCCGCCGCCTGCACTCAAAAGACAATAAGGACCTAAGTCGCGGTGACGTACCACCACGCTCGTAAACCTTGTTTCGATCCCGTTGTCGATCAGGCCGATGAGCAGTTCTTCAACTCCGTCACCGTCAAGGTCTTTCAGAAGATAGCCGCATTTATTGCTCTTATCCTTGAGATCTCCTGCTACGACAAGCTGTCTGTCTTCCTTTACAAAGCCGTTCTTGATGCCTTCGCCGTAATAAGCAAGCGCGCCCTTGTACCATTCGTCTTTCTTTTTGCTTGCGCATCCCGTCGATCCGATTACTACTGACACCAGAATCGCTGCCGTCATTACCATTGCAACCGCTTTTTTCATTTTCCTCTCTCCTTATTCCTTATTTGCTTCGTTTACAAACCATTGATGCATGCCCGGGCCGACATCGTCGTTGGGCCTTGCCACAAAACCGAATTTCTCGTAGAAAGTGTCTTTGCCTTTTGCCGAGCAAAGCGACACCATGAATCTGTATCCCGGCTTAAGCTGCTCGTGAATGAAATCCAGGATCTTCTCCATGAGCACGCGCCCTAAGCCCTGACCCTGATACTCGGGGATGACAATGACATCAGCTATGTACATGACATAGCCGTGATCCCAGATGACCCTGGCCAGGCCGACCGGCATGCCGGCATCGTCTCTTATGCACCAGATAATGGAATGGGCAAGTCCTGCCTCAGCTTCCTCAAGCGGAAACTCGTTCCATCCGACGATCTTGCGGAGGGCCATGTACTCGGCAGGTGTTATCGTATCGGTAATATTCATATCTGTTCTCCCCTTAACTTCCAAAGAAGATTATATCAATAATTCAGCCGCGCGGACAATCCGGGGATCGCGCCCGTTAATGTTATAATTTTCGAAAACAATGCGAGGTCAGACATGGAAATCAAAATAGCGTTTTTGCAGATCCTTCCGGGAAAAGATCTTGATGAGAATCTATCCATCGGAAAGAAAGCCTGTATCGAAGCAAAGGAGAAAGGCGCAGACGTGGCCCTCTTCCCCGAGATGTGGAGCGACGGATACTACCTTCCGGAGGAAGAAGACAAAGTGCAAAAGCTTGCAATTGCCAAAGACAGCAGCTTTGTTAATGCTTTCCGTGATCTTGCAAATGAACTTGAGATGGCGATAGGCATTACTTTCCTTGAATCAAATGACCCGAAGCCTTTGAACTCGGTCGTTTTCTTCGACAGAACCGGCAAAGAGATACTGCACTATTCAAAGGTGCACACGTGCGCATTCTCGGATGAAGCGGTGCTGTCCGAAGGAGAAGATTTCCATACTGCTGACCTCGACTTCGGAAGAGGCACGGTCAAGTTCGGTTCCATGATCTGCTTCGACAGGGAATTCCCTGAAAGTGCAAGGATACTCATGCTCAAGGGAGCAGAGCTCATCCTTGCTCCCAATGCGTGCCCGATGGAGATCAACAGACTCGCCGCTTTGAGAACAAGAGCGTACGAGAACATGCTCGCGGTAGCTACCTGCAACTACCCGAAGGGACAGCCTGACTGTAATGGCCGTTCAACGCTTTTCGATGGTGTGGCATGGCTTCGTGAAGTGGAAGGAGCAAGAGACATGTGCGTGTTTGAAGCACCGGAAGAACCCGGAGTTTATGTTGCAACTCTCGATCTCGACCAGCTCAGAACTCACAGGAGCGGCGACATCATGGGCGACAAATACAGACATCCCGAAAAGTACGGAATCTTGTCAGACCCCGAAGTAAAGGACATCATCGGCGGGGAATTCGTACCCTGGTAAGAAGTTTTTATTCTGACGACGCTTTGCCCTTGGAAAGCTTGTAGAGCTCTTCGGCGGCAAGTCTTGTCTTGGCTACGATGTCGCCTTCCTTGGGGAAACAGAAATAAAGGCAGTCGTTCGTTCCGATGGAAACGATGTCGCCTATCTCATACCAGAAATAATCCGAGTTGACGCTGTATGAAGCACTTGGCGACTGCTCGTAGTGGAGCTTGCCGTCACATCCGTCAAGGACAAATCCGTTAACGTCGTGATGGAGCCTTCCGGTACCGACCATGTACAAAGCCTTGGGATCCTTGAGTATCGCTATGTCGCACGGAACGTCAAGCTCATAAGTCTTGTTCTCGATCTCTTCTTTGATCTGCTCTCTTTCCCACGCAAACCAGTCGGGAATGTGGGTGAACTTCGGTTCAACGTTGACGCCTTTAAGTCTTCCCAAAGTATCAAGCTCATAAGTCGATCCGCACTCGCCGCAAACGAGGGTGATGCCTTTGCCGATAGTCTTGCCTTCGGTCATGCAGTGCGGGCACTTGTACAAGATCCTGTTGAGGCCGTCTGCCCTGAAGGGTTCTTTGATCTCTATGTTGTTGTCCTGCTGCCACTTGAAATAGTCCAGAGTGAACTCTTTATCAAGCACTTCATCGATCTCTCTGACCTTGGTATTCGCAAGCTCGTCCGGCGTGAAAAGACACTTCATCCGGCAGCTGACATTGACTTCTCTCTTCTGGAGATTGTTGTACAGAGGGTCTCTCGTGAACGCGCCGAACGTGGTAATCATGACGACCGGATGCTTGAGTTTCTTAAGAAGAATGCCCAGTCTTCTCGGGATCCTCGTGCCCGTTCCGTCAAGAGAATAACCTGCTTCGGGATACATGAGAACGCTTGCTTTGTTGACGCTTAGGGCGTGGTCCATGTCGGAGATGAGTGTAATATCCGAGACAAATTTTCGAGTCGGGATACATCCTAAAGAACGCATCAGCCATTCCTTTCCGACAAGCGCGTCCGACGTGCAGACGATGCTGAACGGGCGGCCTTTGAGTACCTCGAAGGCAATCGACAGATCGGTGAAGCTGCAGTGGTTCATGAGGATCAGCCAGGGGCCGTCGCCGGCTTTCTCCATATCCACCTTCTCGCACTTGAAATTCACCTTCTTAAGCTCGCCTCCGAGCAGCATGCGGGCAATTCCCGCGAGCAGCTTTGACGGCTTCTTCGGCTTCTTGTGCTCCCATGAAGGGAGTGCCATTGCTTCTTCGTAACTGATGGTCTTTGTCTTGATCTTCATGCTTTAACAGTTCCCCGTGTAAACGTATTTCAGTTTCTCTCTTGCTATGTCAGCCAGCTTATATATCTTACCGACATCTGTCGGATTTTTGTCTTTCATCTTATACCGAGGGAAGAATCTCGAAATGTGAAAAGGTATCCTGTCGGACATTCCCGCTATCCACGATGTTACCTCGCGCATCTCTTCTTCGGTGTCGTTCATATCCGGTACGATGAGCATCGTAAGCTCGACGTGGCATTCTTTTACAGCCCTCCCGATAAACGCTTTTGTGCTGTTCAGATCTCCGCCCAGGACCTCTTTGTATGTCTTTTCGGAAAAGCTCTTGATATCGATGTTCATTGCATCAATGTACGGGATTATCTCTTCTTCGATCTCAGGTTCAGCCGTCCCGTTGGTAACGAGAACGTTCTTCATTCCCTTGTCTCTGACTAGCTTTGCGGTGTTCCTGATGAACTCATAACAGACCAAAGGTTCATTGTAAGTAAAGGCCACTCCTATGTTGCCTTTGACTTTGTATTTTTCCGCAAGAGTTGCGAGTTTAAGGGGCGTTATCACTTCCTCAAACTCACTGCCGTCAGACCTTGAGATGTCGCAGTTCTGGCAGAACGGGCAGAACAGATTGCACCCGAAGCTCCCGTAAGAGAGGATGTACGAACCGGGGTAAAACCTCGCCAAAGGTTTCTTCTCGATCGGGTCTAATGCAAGCGAGGTATAACGTCCGTAGTTCTCGGGGACGATCTTGCCGTCCCTGCACGACCTTGCGTTGCAGGCGCCGGTCTTGCCTTCGGCTATATCACAGTGTCTGAAGCATACGTTGCAAACAGTCATTACTTGTACCTTACGACCTCAAATCTCTGCAGACGGTATTTGTCGTCAGTACCGATCCCGCCCTTCTGCATCGCGATGCTTATCTGCTCTTCAACGGTATCAACGCCCTCAAGATCGGGAAGCAGAAGACCTCTTTTCATGCCGCACGATACGATGACGCCGTAACGCTTCACGTCAAGCTGTTCGGGACCGTCGATATATTCGGGCTGACCGAGGATATCAACGTTGATCTCAAGAAGACCCAGTTCGTCTTCCCTGACCCTGTCGAATCTCGGGTCTCTTGATACCGCGCTGATCGCGTTGCTGATTATCTCTTCCGCGATCGAATCCTGAACGGGTCCTATCGTTCCGATGCAGCCTCTAAGCATTCCGTTCTTATGCACGGATACGAATGCTCCCGCCCTGTCAGTTGATGCCTCGGGCGGCAGTTCTGCGGCAAGTCCGGACGGGAGATCGTCTGGGAATTTGAGTATCTTTTTTGTCCTTACGTACTGCTCGATCGTTGCTCTGGCGAGTTTTACGTATGCTGTCCGGTCCATGGATCTTACCCTCCCTTCCAAGGCTTTAAGAAACTGCCTGCTCTCATTTTTCGCGCCGGGCTCGAAAATACATATTCCGTAGCCAACGCCCGTCACATCCTGATGCGATAAGACCTCCGACTTAACGTCAAGTCCGTCGAACGCTCCCGCCATGATCACGAACGATCTGTGTCCGCATTCCGCGGCGTTATCAAGGAGTTTGGGATCGAACTCCATCATGCCGCCGAAATCGCACGATCCGGCAGCCTTCATTATCTTCTCATCGTATACGGGACCTGCAGGATCGAAGCCGTACGGTCCGTATTCCTGAAGTTTGTGTGACAGGTCGCCGCTTGCGACAATGACCGTGTTGCGGTCCATGTCTTCTGCGACCTGTTTTAAATACATACCTAATCTGTAGTGGTCGGCCAGAGGAAGTCCCGACAAACCTATCCTGACGATCTTGCCGCCCTGGTAGTGTTTTCTGATGAAATACAGGGGAACCATCGTGCCGTGATCGAGTTCCTTTTCGCGCTCTCCGAGAGTGCCCGCGGGGAATCCTTCGCTGTCAGTCATTATCTCAAGGTTTTCGACAAATTCGTCATCGTAGGTCTCGGAAAATTTCACCTGGGGCGCGCCGAATCTTGCAAAATTGCCGGTCGCTCCTTTGCCGGGCGATACATGAAAATAATCGCCGTACATCACTGAATGGGGACTCGTAATAACGATGGTATCGGGAGCGATCTTCGCAATCTCTTCAGCAACGCGTTCATACGCGCCGGTGGTCGCTTCGATCTCTTTCTCGCCGCCTCTTCCGACTGCCGGTACGATAAGCGGCGGATGAGGCACCATGTAAGCGGCTTTGATTCCCATTAGATCACCTCTTTCAATGATCAGGCACAATCGTCACAAGTACAGCTCCATTATACCATTCACTCAATTTTGCCCGAATAAACTTAAAGTTCGCTAAAGGTTGGTCCCGTAATCTTAAGCTATAAAACACAACAGGAGGTTCACGGCAATGAAGCGCATAAAATTTACATATCTGATCGCAGCGGCTATATCGGCTTCGATTATGCTCTGTGCTACGGCTTGCAATACATCCGCAAATAAGACAACAACAGGAACAACAAATACCGAAGTGGTATCAGTATCCAACATGTCGTCAGACAATGAGATAAGCAACTTTAACGACAGCGAGCACGCGATCGAAGCAAGCGGTCAGACCGCAGATTATTCAAACATAACAGTCAATAAGACAGGCAGTTCTTCAGCAGGAGACGAGGCGGATTTCTATGGCGACAACTCCGCTATTTTCGCAACGGACAAGGCAACCCTGACTCTTAAGAACATCACTGTAAACACGAACGGCAAACACGCAAATGCCGTATTCTCTTACGGAAGCGGAACGACAGTCAACATCAGCGATTCAAAGATCAAGACCGAAGGTGACTGCTCGGGCGGCCTGATGACGACCGGCGACGGCACGATGAACGCGACCAATCTGGACATTTACACGACAGGCAATTCGTCTGCGGCGATCAGGTCGGACCGCGGAGGCGGAACGGTAAACGTTGACGGCGGAACTTATAAGACCGAAGGACAGGGTTCACCCGTAATCTACTCCACGGCAGACATCACCGTGAGCAACGCGAAGCTCGAATCCACGTCATCACAGGGCGTAGTCGTTGAAGGCAAGAATTCGGTAACGCTCAAAAACGTCGATCTCACAGCTGACAACAACAGCCAGAACAGCGACAAATCAAGCTACTATCAGGCGGTCATGATCTACCAGTCCATGTCGGGCGATGCATCTGTAGGACTCGCTGAATTCACGATGAGCGGCGGATCATTGACCAACAAAAAAGGCGACGTATTTTTCGTAAACAACACGGCAACAACGATAAAGCTTGAGAACATAAAAATCGAGAATGAAGACGGCAACGGTATTCTGTTAAGAGCATGCGCAGCCGGCTGGGGCACTGAAGGTTCCAACGGCGGCAAGGTCAATCTCTACCTGAGCAAGCAGGCTCAGGAAGGCGACATCATAGTAGACAGCGTATCCGTTCTGAACATGTATCTCGAATCAGGAAGCACATACTCGGGTGCCGTCAATTCCGAGAACCGGGGTCAGGTCTATGTACAGATCGAGTCTGGCTCCAAGTGGGTCCTCACAGGCGACTCATATGTAACCTCTCTTTCCTGCGACGCGAACGCCATTGACTTAAACGGCCACAAACTCTACGTAAACGGCGTTGAATACAGCGAAGGCACCGCTTCCAAGGGAAGCGCCATCGAAATAAAGACCGAATCTTCTTCAAGCGGACAGCCTGACGGAATGCCGGGTGAACCCCCGTCCGGCGAGAAGCCCCAGGGCGACCCGCCGTCAGGTGATCCTCCTTCAGGCGGCCCCGGCAACGGTGAACAGCCACCCGCAAAACCCGAAAACTGATACATTCATAAAAGCCGAAAAAGGCCTTCTTCGGATCAGGATATCCGCAAGGAGGCCTTTATTAGTGACACAAACAACCAAAAATGCTATTCTTAAAAACGCTTTCAGATTAAGAAATATTACTTCAAGGAGTCACTATGGTACTTGCTCTGGCGTTAATCCCCGTAATCGGTCTCATGGCATTCATCTACTTCAACGATAAGAAGGAGAAAGAGCCCGTAGGTCTTCTGATAGGACTGTTTTTCGCCGGATTGGGAACCGTTATCCCTGCGGTCATTTTGGAACTCGTCGGCAAACTGGTCCTTAATGCGGCCATGCCTGAACAGTCCGTTATGAAAGAAGTCCTCGATGCAATGCTGATTGTCGGAACAGCCGAGGAAATCTGCAAATTCTTAGTTCTCTGGCTCTTTACATGGAAAAACAAACAGTTCAACTACAGCTATGACGCAATCGTTTATTCGGTATTCGTATCACTCGGATTTGCTGCTATCGAGAACATCTTATACGTATTCAGCAACGGAATATCAACAGCAGTTCTCCGTATGTTCACGGCGGTTCCCGGACACGCATGTTTTGCGGTATTCATGGGCTTCTTCTACAGCAAGGCGAAGTATGCCGCATTAACGAATAAGAAGCGCTCCTGCAGAGGTAATTTCCTTCTCGCGATCTTCATTCCAATCGTTCTGCACGGCATCTATGACGCCATCCTGATGGGCGCTAGAGTATCTGAAGCCGAGCTCGGTGCAGGTCTTGCACTCATTCTCTGGATCGGATTCGTCATCGCTTTGTTCGTCATATCCTGCATCATCATCGTGAAGTCTTCAAAGAACGATTTCTGCATCGTTACCCTGCCCGAAAAGGTACAGTACGTTTACAGACCAAGGATCGTTGGCAACTGGACATGCGAATGCGGCAGTGTAAACCGTCTCAATTTCTGCCCCAAATGCGGAAAACAGCGCCCCGCCGGCACTGTCTGGTATTGTGCCAAGTGCGGAACGCCGTCCGGTCTTAATTTCTGCGGTAACTGCGGAAGCCCGAAGCCGGAATTCAATGCTCCGGCTTAACGGATAATCACGCTTTTTTCATCTTACGCTTGTTATCGTACATGAGTTTATCGGCTCTTCTAGCGGTATCAGCGATGGAATTGTCCAGATCGTGTTCGTAGACAGCTATGCCGTAAGCAATGCTGACCTTTTCCCACTTGTTCTTAACCATTGCGTTACGCTCATTCTGTTTCCTTTCGAGAAGCTTGATAAGCTCATCCCTGTTGGTGAAATCGCTGTTCATTAGCAATACCGCAAACTCGTCGCCGCCGACCCTGAATACCGGGCTGTGATCGAATACTTTACAGATCATCTGGCATGCATTCTTCAGGTAAGCATCACCATTTTCGTGACCAAACTCATCGTTGATTATCTTCAGGTCATTGCAGTCAAAGATGCCTATCGCAAGATCGAATCCTCCCTCCTCCTCATCCGCACGTTCCTGAAGCTTTTGAATAAACTCGGTATACGCTCCTTTATTGCGGACACAGGTGAGCGAATCCACATAAGCTTTCCTGTTGAGATCTTTTACCTGGTCTTCCTTTTCGAGAATCATTTTATTCGCACGGATGTTATGCAGCAGCAAGATGACGATAACGAACAATATGACAGCTATGGTCGACAAGATGATGAACAGGTTGTCTTTGATGATATCGCCGAGATTGGTCTTAACGTCTTCCGTTGAATAGTAGGTCAACGCGGAATGCACGATGCCGTCCGGAACGATAACGATCGCTCTGGAAAGTATCGAATAAAGCTCGGTATTGCTCTCACAAACGGCAAAGCAGTAATCCATGTCGACGCCCGTATATACGGTGGTCAGATGCAGCTTCTCACACTGCTTGGAGATGTTGCTGTAACGGTAGCTGCTTATGATGACGCAGTCTGCCTTGCCTGCGGCGATCGCCTCAAGACCTGCGGGTGTGTCTTTGAAATAAGCCCTCTCCCACTTCGGGTAATGGTCTGCGAGGAAGATGTCGTAGTTGGTATTGCCCTCGTTTACGGCAACGACGACTTTGTCTTTTCTTAAGAATTCCTTTTGCTCGGCAGCTCTTACGACCGCATCCATTTCGGTCCTCATGAGCACCGGTGACATTACGAGACCTAGCTGCTCGGCATCGTAATCCGTGAGGTTCGCAGGGAAAACACAGTCGACCTCACCCCTCTTCATTGCCTCGATCGCATCCGATGCAGTCGGATAAGCGACCGGTTCAAATTCCAGATGCGCATTCTCAAAAGCTTTCGAGGCGTAATCGAGATAATCCTTCAGGGCACCGACCAGCTTGCCTGACTGGGGATCTTTAGCACAGAATGCCAGATAGTTGTCCTGGTATCCGACCCTGATCTTTCCGTGGGAAGTGAGCCAGTCTCTCTCGGCATTGGTAAGGTATTTGTTGGTATCGGTGTTATTGAGATACTTGTCATGCAGCTGCTGGTCGTAATACTGGTTCTCATCCTGTATTCTGTTCAGCGCATTGTCCAATTCGGCCTTGAGCTCGGGCTTGTTCTTGCTTACGGCAAAATAGAAATCCGAAGAACCAATCTTGCAGATAGGAACGACGTTTCTGGCCGCACCGTGGAAGTCCATCGTGATGAACGCATCAAAAGAAGATCCCAGCTTTTTGAGCGACACTTCTTCAGCGTCAGTGACTTCGACTATTTCGGCTTTGATGCCACGGACCATTGCCCATTCGGTGAAAAGCTTTTTCTGTATGCTGTTTCTGGTTACGCCGATCCTCTTTCCGTTAAGAGAAGACAGATTCTTGGCGGTAATATCCTGATTGTTCGGAGAGACGAAAATATAGTATGCCTCTGTGCCCATCGGGAGCGAAGAATATAGAATTTCAGACGCGCGCTCTTCCGAATAAGAAACGTCGCTCAGCAAGTCTATCTCACCTTTTTTGAGCTTCTCCAACAGTTCAGACCAGGTGCCCTGAACATACTCATATTCCCAACCTGTATAAGCGGCTATCTTGCGCTGGTATTCATATGAGTAACCGGACTTTCTGCCGTATTTGTCCGTAATGAAAAACGGCTCTTCATGCCAGCCGACACGGACGACTTTCTTCTCTTTTGCAAGTACCGTAAAAGGCATCGAAAAGCTTGCAATAAACACTATCAGAAGACACGTTACCGCCGCCTTTATCAGTCCCTTACTTTTCCTCATAAATCAGCCCTCTTTCTTCTCTACATTCGGTTCCCAGATAATGATCTGATCAGGCATGAGAGGCTTCGCATAGTAGTAACCCTGGAAGCTCTCAACGGCAAATTTCTGTAGGATATCTCTCATTCCTGCAGTCTCAACACCCTCAACGCAGACCTTTGCACCGAATATGGATGCCAGACCGGCGAAATATCTCATGAGTTCTCTGTCAACACTGTTCTCCTCGATCTTCGTAACGAAGCTTCTGTCGATCTTAATGATGTCGAAAGGCAGTTCCTTAACGATGCTGACGGAAGAGAATCCCGTTCCGAAATCGTCAAGCGCGATCAGGATCCCCCTTGATTTGAGCTGTGCCGTTACGTTCTTCAACAGCTTGATATCAAGCAGTCTGCAACGCTCCGTTACCTCAAGGCAGAGGTGCTCGGGCGGGTAATCCATCTCGTCTAATATGTTGAAGACCATATCCACAAAGTCGTGTTTCTCAAGCTGCGTATAAGACAGATTGATGTTCATGACAAAACCCGGAACCCTCTTAATGATCTTCTTTGCTGTAAAAATGGCTTCCCTGATTATCCATTCGCCGATCTCAGGGAAGAGCGGATCTGACTCGAGAAGCGGGATAAACTGATCCGGAGGTACCATTCCGTATTTGTCATCTTTCCAACGGAGCAATGCCTCGGCAGATATAAGCTGTTCAGTCTGTGCATCGACCACGGGCTGATACAGGAGATAGAATCCCTTGTAGCCGTGCATAATTGAAGCACGGATGGCGTGAAGCTTCTCGATCCTGTGCCTGTTGTTCTCGTTGAGGTCATTGTGGAATACGACCAGATCGCCCTGATGACGTGTCTTGGACTCACCATAAGCGAAGTTAAGGCAGGCATAAACCGTCTGTGAATCAACATTGAAATTGTCCACCTTCAGCACACCGCCGTTAACCTCAAGCAATACCCTCTTACCGTCAACCTCGAATTCTTCACGGAAGAAATTGCGGAAGTTCATGTATCTTTGCTGGATATCATCGAAATCAAGACTGTTACTGATAACCGCAAACTTCGTTCCGTCGATCCTGTAACAAGTACCGGTGTTGCCGGTAGTCTCAAATACTTTTCTCGCATAGAGCTGCAGTACACGGTTACCGAAATGATAGCCATACATCTCATTGATCTCGGAGAACTTGCTGATGCCGACCATAAGAACATAACACTCGGCCTGTCTCTTGATCCAGCTGGTGAGATCATCGAAGAAACCGTACTGGTTCCTGAAGCCTGTCAGCGTGTCTATGTGTCCCTGAGTACCGTGATTGCGGATGGTTCCGACGAAATAATCGGGCTCGCCGGAAAGATCTCTTATAACAATGCCTCTGCAGGTGCAGACATCATAAGTTCCGTCAAGGTTTTTGGCACGGTACTGCATGTCATGACCTGATGTGTTGCCCGAAAAGATTTCTTCAATTCCTTTGCGGTATGCTTCGCGGTCTTCGGGATGAATACAGTTCTCCCAGATATCACCCGCTCCGTACATGTATTCTGAAGGAAGGCCGTAAGTGTCAACACAGATTTTCGACCATCTTGAGAAATCGTATTTCATGTCGCACAGATATACGTATGTGCCTTCTGAGACCACATCGTAAGACTTGAAAAGCGTATCGAGCAGTCTTCTTCTTTCATCCGTGATAATCTTGTGGACAGCTTCTTCCTTCATAGAACGTGTCTCACGGCGAAGCTTGAGTTCTTTTAAATGCGACTTGTCTTCGTACATAAGGCCGTCAGCATGTTTGAAAACATCCTCAACCGAGGTATCCGAATCCGCCAAATACTCGGCCATGCCCAAAGCGATTACGGGACCTGTAGCGACTCTAATGTTCTCTTCTATCTGCCTCCTGAACGTGGCAATAAGGCTGTTGCGTTCCTTATAATTGTCATTCATCAGGATAACTGCAAACTCGTCGCCGCCGACCCTGAATACGGGACAGTGCGCGAAAACGCGGCATATAAGCTTGCAGGCATCCTTGATGTACTCGTCGCCGGCCTTATGTCCCTGTGTGTCATTGATGAGTTTCAGATCGTTAAGATCGCAGATTGCGATTCCGAACTGATCAATCGTATTCTCTTCGACTTCTTTCTGAAGATTGCTCTCGAACTCCTGATATGCGGTCTTATTCCTGATACCCGTAAGGCTGTCGCGCCTTGCGGTCTCATTCGCCATCGACAGGGCCTGAAGCTGCTCCATCTCCTTTTTGACGAAAGCATCTCTGTTCTCAATACAGATGATGAAATGCGTCTTGTCGGATGACCAGCTTACATTCATCCTTGTATACTGCGGCTCAGCGCCTCCGGTGATCATTCGGTAATCCTGGGGCAGACGCTTTGTAGTCTCGAGCTGTGAGATGAGATTGTCCTTATTGAGGAAAAGCTTTATACGCTCTCTGTCTTCGGGGAATATGATCCTGTCAACGTTCTTTTCGGCGGTAGAGAAGAAGTCCTCGCCCTCTTCATGGATCTCAAGCTCGCCATAGATCTTATGAGTCGCAAATTCCTTGTAATAGCCGGTCTCCGCGTCAACGTAGTAGATAAGGTCATACTGGGCTGCGAGACTCTCCGCGATCTGCGTGTAGGTGGCACTTTTCTGTTTGGATTCATTCAATTCACGCTGAGCCTTGACCTCATCGTCGATATTCTCGATACAGACAATGATGTGCTTTCCGTCATTGGCCATGATCTCGGTGTGCCTGATATGCTTAACCTGATCGCCGACAACGAGACGCCATGCCTTGGAGAAGGAATTCCTGTGCTTGAGGTTCTTGAGCATCGTATCCTTGTAATGGAGCGAGATGACTTCTTTTTGATCCTCGGGATGCACGTAAGCTTTGCTTGTTCTTCTGCTCTCGGCGAAGAAATCGCTGCCTGTCGCCGGAACATTCAGCTTCTTATATTCATCGGTAGCGGAGATCTCAACGTACTGATTTGTCTCGAGATTGATGTAATACAGCGTATCGTACTGCGCCGCAAGGCTCGCTGTTATCTGGTTGTAGATCTCCTTCTGACGAGCGGTCTCCTTCTCTTTTTCCCTTCTGCGGTATTCCTCATCGATATTGATGACGCCCAGGATAATGTAATCGGTATCGTTATCAAGTCCTCTGATCATGCGGAGAGCGTGCCAAGTGGGAACTCCGTCCAACATCAGCCGGTATTCAATGCTCTGCATGCTGCCGTCTTCCGTGGTGGCAAGGAGCTTTTCTTTTTTGAATCCTTCAAGGAAAAGATGCTGGTCTTCTTCATATATGACCTTTTTGCAGTCGCGTCTTATGTTCTTGAAAAAATCATCGCCGCCCTGTTCAAGGCTGAGTGAGTGGAATTCGGGATTGACTGAATACCAGCAATACTCGTGTGTGACTACATTGACATAGTAGACACTGGAATAATCGACCAGCAATGATTCGGCTATCTTCTTAAAAATATCGTCCTGTTTAGTCATAAGCGCCTCCGTATAAGGGAGTCAGATAATGGCGGGCACAAACAAAAAGCCCGCATCAACGGTTATAAATAAATTATATATCAAGAAAAATTAAATTTCTTTGAATAAACAGTATATAAGTTGGAACGAGGGCTTCTCGGCCCGCCGCTCATTCTCTGTTACTTCCTCACTTTTAGTGCAAACGGAGGACCTTATGGAGAATGAAAGCGAAAAGGGTCAGTTTTCTATTCAGATTTGACCAAATCAGCACCAAAAACAGAGCACCTGGCCCTTTAATTGCGAAAATGCTGCATTTCAGGTCTCCATTTCCGGCAAAATGAAGCGTCAAACGCAGCATTTTCCCGCGGCACACAAAAAAACACCCCGGCGCGAGGCACCGGGGCATATTAATGAGCTGACTTAATCTTGGATACTTTGACCCATTTATCACTTCTTGTCAGCCAGAAATTCCGATACGGAACGGGGCTTGTTTTCACCGGGAAACATTACATATCCGCAGGAACCCGACTTTTTGGCGATCTCGACGATCTCGTTTTTTGTATCGACCGTGCCTGTTCCTGTCCCGGTCTCTTTCCACTTAGAAGAACCCCAGCTGACCGTCGTTGCCGTGGCATTCACATACTTGTATTTTCCGTCTGAGGTCTTATAGACATACGTTTTATATAAGATCTCGCCGCTGCCGTTGCAAAAACATGCAATCCAGTTGCTCTTGATCTCAATGATATCAAGGCGGGTACCGAGATGTTTGTATTCATAGCCTGATTCTTCAATTACTTTAATGTTATCGGGGAGCTTGCTGAACTCAACCGCGCAGCAGGGATAAGTTAAGGCCTGTGTGACCGTATCCGTCGGAGCGGGGGAAGTCTCTTTGACAGTCACCGTAAGTGTTGAACCGTCAAACTTAAGACCGGTGATCTCTATATCGTATCCGCCCGTTCTCTTTTCTCCCATATCAACAACTATAATGTAGGGGCGTTCACCTTCTGATGTCCCGAAAAGATAATAACCTCTTCCGTTAGGTGCGTCGGTACCGGTCGCAGATATAATCTTATAATCCAGGCCGTTGATATTTCCCTCTTTCTTAAATTTGTCGGGTTCTTCGGGCTCAACCGTCTGACAGCCCGTATTCCATGTCGGATCTTCGTATTTGACGCTTTCGGCCCCGAAAACGCTTATCGCCGTTACCTGTGTCGGCTCAACGGTATAGTCATAGGGTTCTATCTCTTTGTTTCCGCAGCCTGTGGCGGCGAAAACCAATGCCGCTGCAGCGGCTATATAACAGATGCTCCTCGCAGAAAACTTCTTCATTCCATGATCCTCCCATAAGGTCTTATACCTCATATACAGATAAGAATATGAAAATGTTGCACCTTTTTTCGATCAGGGATTCGGATCTTCGTCGAGCGGCTTGAAGATACCGTGAAGATCGCGGTTGCCGCCTGATCTCTTCTCCCATTCTTCGAACTCGTCTTCCTGGTCTTTTACGTTGATCTGGCTTGAAGCCGACTGATATGCGCCGCGCGGAACGGCTTTGGCCTTTTTATATTCTGCGCGCTCCTCGGGCGTGAGCCTTCTGACAAGCTGAGTACCGCCGGGGCCGCCCTCATCTATTCTTTCGGCATACATGGAGCAGAACGTCTGCCTCTCGGAGTTAGACATTTTGTCTCTTCTTGCAGTGAAATGAACATGGGCGCCATAATCTGACTTGCTTCCCATGCTGTCACCGATATTGTTGGATTTGTCGAGCAGAGTTCCGAAGATCCAGAACGAGAGTCCGAATCCCAAACCTAATGCGAACAAGAGTGAAATCACGTTTAACATACGATCACCCCTGTCTCTTCTTCATGAAGTTGAACATCTCTTTGTCCTGGGTCAGCTTGATGTTCTTTATGACTTTTACAAGCTTGCGGATTCCGACTGTGAAAAGCGCAATTATTCCCGCGATGAGAAAAGCTATCAGCTTGCCCCTGCCGTCGTTGCTGCTCGAAGAATGGCGGCGGCCTGAAGACGAGAAAATGAACGGCAGCGTTGCCCTGAAAACATAGAAGAAGCCGACCGTCAGTGCAATGCCCACGCCTATGAGAAGGCTGTAGAACAAAACCTTTTTCCACGGCAGTGCGCATACGACTTTACCTGAATCACCGTTGACGAGGATGGTGTTATGCTTGCCCTTGTACTTGAACGTAATGAACCATGCGGGCAGCATTGCATATACCATGTCGGCATCGAGCTTCATCGACGGAAGTGAGGATACGACCTCCTTGGAAGAAGCTGAAACGTCATTAATGGCATCTTCATTGAAGTATTCCTGGGCCCTCAGCATTGCGGCCTTTCTCATATCGCCGTAAGTAACATCCGACACGTTGGAGTAGAAGCCCGCGAGATAGTCGACATCGAACGGCTTCATATATGTGAGCGAAAACGGCTCTAATTTGGAGCTGCTCTCGTCGGAAAGCGCGCGCGAAGCATCGAGCGGAAGATTCCTGATCTTCAATCTTCCGGCCCTGCCGAAATACCTGGTAACCGAATTCTTGCCGCTCTTGACCTGGCCCTTGATGACGACGGCATCCGTGAAATCTGCATTGACTATCCAGTAAGGCAGATAGATGCCTCTGCAGCAGTCGATGGAAAAATTCTTGATCTCCCTGGGTATGAAAAATCCGTGGCGGATCTTAGCTCTTGCGAGCTCGATCGCCTTCTCCTTTGATATGGAGAAAGGAAGCACGAATTCCGGGCACTTCTGCTTTGCGATCCTCGAGAAAACGGTATTCGGATTGCCGCAGTAAATGCAGGTCGTTGAAGCTTCTGTTCCGTTGATGATTATCTCGCCGCCGCACTCGGCGCAAGTATAAACATAGCAGTCCATGTACTTATGTTCGTTGGTTCCGAGTACATCATTCATCGCCTCGGCTTCCAGGTCTTCCCTGTACTTTTCCGAATCCGATTCGATGTCTTCAGGCCTGTACGTGCTGCCGCATGCGGAGCATACGAGCTTTTGCGTATCGGGATCGAAAACCAGTGCATGACTGCAATTCTTACAAAGTGTTGCCATGATCTATCCCTTTCCAAGTTTTCCTTATTCCTGATTGTATATATTAATTTTATTTGGGCGCAAAATCAATTATTTCTGATTGCGGAACACCGCATGAAAAAGGGCTGCCGTAAAGCAGCCCTTTGTTGTTTTTAATCGCTTTAAGGTATCAGTAGTAAGACGGTGAAGAACCGAGAACCTTCTCAAGATCCTGAGGATCGTAAGCTGCATCGATAGCGGTCCTTCTGCTGATGAGACCGAGCTGATAGAGCCTTGAGAGGTCTTCGTTCAGAGTGTGCATTCCGAGCTGGTGAGAAGACTGGATGGAACCCGGGATCATCTGGATCTTATCCTCGTTGATGAGGTTCCTGATAGCGCTCGTTCCGCACATGATCTCTGTTGTGAGAACACGTCCGTTGCCGTCAACGGTAGGCAGGAGCTGCTGGGAGATAACGCCCTGGATGCTCTGTGCGAACTGTGTGCGGATGGTCATCTTCATGTCGGAAGGTGCACCGTCGATAACTCTGTTGATGGTCTGAGCGGCACTCTGTGTGTGGAGTGTTGAAAGGACGAGGTGTCCTGTCTCAGCAGCGGTGATTGCAGCGGCGATCGTCTCGAAGTCACGCATCTCGCCGACGAGGATGATGTCCGGGTCTTCACGGAGAGCTGAATGCAGAGCGTAAGAGAATGACTTAACGTCACGGCCGAGCTCACGCTGATGGATCATGGCACGGTTGTGAGGATAGATGTACTCGATAGGATCCTCGATCGTGATAACGTGCTTTGCTTCATTCTTGTTGATGAAGTCAACGATCGCGGAAAGGGTCGTTGTCTTGCCTGAACCCGTAGGACCGGTAACAAGGATGATACCGTTATTCTTCTGAGCGAGTTCCTTGATTACGTCAGGGAGGCCGAGTGCTTCGAACTCGGGGATCTCTGCCATGAGGAGACGGATGCTGCATGCGAGATTATTACGCTGATGGTATACGTTTGCCCTGATTCTGATTCCGTTGTCGACCATACGGCCTACGTCAACGTCTTCTCCTGCCTCAACGCGTGCGATCTCATCGGTTGAAAGGATCGCATATATCATTTCCTGAGCTTCTTCAGCTGTCGGACGTTCGTCTAAGATGTGGAGAACACCGTATCTTCTTACGGCAAGATTGGTACCTTGAGTAATATGGACATCGGAGCAGTCATGGGATATCGCATAATCCATCAATTCTTCAAAAGTCATATAGATCACCTCCGGTGAAAAGTAAGTTGGTTAGATTATAAAGTAAAACTTATTTGTTTGATATATAGATTTTTAAATTTGAGGCAATACTGAAAAAGGGGCAAAAACCACATTGACAATACTTATTTGCTCAATTAATATTCTTTTGACATTAAGTCAACTGGGAATTTTCAGAGGAGGAATTTATCATGCGTAAAACTATTGCAAGTGTTGTAGTGATCTTTATGTGTCTGTTCATGTTCGCCGGCTGCCGCCCGAAGAGCATCGAAGAGGCTATCAAGCCCGCTGATCTTCAGAAGATGGTTGATGAGCTCAAGGAGAACGCTCTTTTCAAGAACAACTATTCTGATGCTAAGATCGAAGTAAGCGGCAACAACGTCACTTACAAGTACTACTACAAGCTCGACCTTAACGAAGAGCAGATTGCAAAGGTTAAGGCCAACCTCGAGAAGAGCAACCTTAAGAGCCAGATCTCCAGCCTTAAGAACACATTCAAGAAGTCTTGCGGCATCGCTGCTGAGACAATCTCTTTCGAGTACTACACAAAGAGCGGTACACACATCGCTACAATTTCCGGCTGATCGGAAACTGAGTAAACTCAAAAACAAAAAGGTCTGTCCGGATAACGGGCAGACCTTTTATTTGCTTTTCGATAATAAGGTCGCATTACTGTCCCTTCAGCTGCTTCTTACGTGCATACATCAGTTCATCGGCACGCGCGAAAACATCATCAACACCTGAATCGTTCCTCGGATCGTAAATGCTCATGCCGGATGATACTATGACCTGACCGTTCGTCTTGTTGTCATCCACCTGCTTGTTGAAGCAGCTGCACAATCCGTCGCGGTGCTGGTAATCGTCATTTAAAAGGACCGCGACAAACTCGTCTCCGCCGATCCTGAAGACCGGGCTGTGCTTGAATGATACGCAGATAAGCCTGCAGCCTTCCTGGATGTATCTGTCTCCGGCCTCGTGACCCAAGGTATCGTTAACCTTTTTCAAGTCATTCAGATCGAAAACGACCAGGCCGAACTCGACGACAACGCCCTTTTTGACCTTGTTCTCGAGGTCCTTCTTATACTCGTTGTAAGCGTTTGCGTTGCGGACGCTCGTCAGGGTGTCCTTGAAGGCAACTGCCCTTGCATTTCCGAGCAGATTGCTGCTCATACGCCTCTCGTCAACACCGACGTAGGTGTTGATTATGCTCGTTGCCAGAAGGCATCCGATGGCATAGAACGGAAGCAGCGGATACTGTGCCTGCAAAGCGACAAGCAGCGCCATTACCAGACCGGAGATACCGATGGCGTTGTGGTGAAGCCTGTCCCTGTCTTTCGTTCTGGCGGCACGGATCAGCGTAATGATGGAGATCAGCGAGAACAAGACAAGCTGGATTATCATGATCAGATATCTCGCCTTGCCGGGAACGTATTCCCCGTCCTCTTTAAAACCGAACATGATCGGGACAAAGAAATTGACTATGAGTAAGACGAACTCCAGCGTGAAGATAGCCCAGCCGGAATAAAGCAGGATCTTACTTGAAACGTTATATCTGTTGAGGTAGGCGTTGATGAATCGCATCCATAAGAGCAGCGTCAGTCCCATCGAGAAAAAGAACATGAACGTGTCGAAATAGACGACCGGAGTGATCCTCATCTCGTAAAGACTTCCCCAGACGATATCCGAGATATAGAAGAGCATTATGGAATAGAGGAAAGAACGGTATCTGCCGCGGACTGATGCGTTAGGACCTTTGTGT
>JAEEGJ010009668.1_pt1 | contig 25625 bp, 18 predicted proteins | sample 8958761 | NCBI WGS metagenome assembly JAEEGJ01 (sample SAMN16246546, study PRJNA631951) | gut metagenome | biome: gut microbiome; feature: rumen; material: RS-attached | host: Bos | place: Iran: Karaj | collected 2018-10 | reverse complement strand
TAACAAGTTTAAATACAGCAAATATCAAGACAAGCGCAAAATTAAGATCAACGCAGGGTACTTTCCTTGACTGCTCCTCTCTGACAGACATCGACGTATCAAACATGAATACGGTATCCGTAAGCGATATGAGCAGCATGTTTAAGAATTGTTCATCGTTAACTCAGATAAGCGGTCTTGACAAGATGAACACTTCCTCGGCGACAAACATGAGTTATATGTTTGCCTATACCGATTCGATCGATACATTATACCTTCGTTCTTTTGATACGGCGAGAGTATCAAACTTTGAAGGAATGTTTTTCGGTACTGCGAACCAAAACAGTTTAACAACGATAAATGCTTCCAGAAAATTCGTGGTAAACGATACGGCGAAAGACCAGGAAATGTTTAAGAACAACACTAACCTTGCGGGAGTGAACGGAAGCAATGTGACCGCATTTGATGCAAATAACGTTAAGGGCGATTACGCATACATTAATTATCTTAAACGTAAACCCGGATATTTTACGGGCTGGACAGTGGATATAAAAAAGGACAATTTTAAGAATGCTGTCAAAAACACTGTTGTGGATGAAGTGATCCATGTTCCGACAGATGACTATTCTCTGGAAGCGGTAAAGAATATCGCAAACGTTAAAAAGATCGATGACGGAAAGAACAGAACATGTGAGGCATACGCATGGAACGAAACCGAGAACGGCAGATCCGTTATCAAATGGTGGAGCAATGCGGATATGACATATCTGCCCGCTGACTGCAGTTCTTTCTTCAATACAAGTGATTACTCAAACTTAAGATCTTTCAGTTTTGTCGGATTTGAAACAGATAAGATCACGAACATGAACAACATGTTCAGCGGCAAAAAGAATCTGGTAAATATTGAATTCGGTGAAGAGTTTGATGCCTATAACATTACTTCCATGAGCAACACATTTAACGGATGCACGGCATTGACCACACTCGAGATGCCCGATTGGGAGACTGCACATCTTCAGTTACTTAATCTGACATTTGCAGGGTGCTCCAAATTACAGACAGTGGATATGAGCAACTGGGATATGACTCAGGTTACCACCGTAGAGAAAATGTTCCAGAAAGATGTGGAACTGACTTCGATCAATATGGGCACAAACGGATGGTATTTCGAAAACCTGACCACTCTCAGATCGATATTTGAAGAATGTAAAAAACTCGATCAGGATTTTGGCGGGCTGAGGACATCGGACAAATTAACAGGCATGCCCTGGATGTTTAAGAATTGCGAATCCATAACGCAGTTAGACTTAAGGGGAATCGACACAACTAATTTAAAGTCGATGGGAGACGCTTTTTATAACTGCAAGAGTCTTCAGAGTATAAACTTTGAAGGATGGCATCCGACAATAGAATATGTCAGTGATACCACGCTGATACCGTATGCCAGCGGAAAGGGACTTAAAAGAACATTCTGCGGATGTGAGAGTCTGACAGAGCTGGATCTTACCGGATTTAAACTTAAGGAAAACGCCACACTGCAGAACGAAAAGGATATATTTGTTCAGCAGGACAACAATAATGCAGGAGGAACCTTTGAAGGCTGCAAAGAATTAACAACGATCTATGTCACTGCGGATCTGGAGATCAGATACTATACGACCGACAGCAGGATGTTCAAAGGGTGTAATAAACTGGAAGGATATCAGGGTACGAAATACGCAGAGGTTACAGTTGATAAGGACAAGTCGGTTTATGCGAAAATAGACGGCGGGGCAACTTCTCCGGGTTACTACAGCATAAAACAATAAACACATATTTATAATAATTCAGGACGACGATATGGACAGGATTCAAAACAAAAAATTGAATACTTCTAAAGGCTTCACATTAGTGGAGCTTATTGTCGTTTTGGTGATCATGGCGATACTGGCCGCTTTAGGCATTGCCGGAATTCTTGCATGGCAGGACTGGAGCAGATTCAAAAAAGAAAATACGGCAGCGGAAACCATATTCTATGCAATGGAGAGTCAGTTGACCGAACTTGATTCGACAGGTGCATACGACAGAGCCGTTCTTAATGTACTTTCGGGCAGCAGTTCATTAATAAAAGCCAAACCCGAAGAGCACAGCTATTTTAACAGCAACATAGTTAACAGCGACGGAGATTATTACCGCTGGGATGCGGATGAGATGGGAGAAGGACCGGTCATCTGGGCTAATACACCTTCAGGTCTTTCCGCTTCGGAAAAAGAAAAATATCAGGGCAGGATCTACGTTCTTTCGGCTAAAGCGGGAGATTACGATACCTATCTTTCGGATCCTTCCTCTTCAACGCTTTCCGTGGGAACAAAGCTTTTATTTGATCTTATCACTCCCTATATTTCAGACAAGTCGGTTTTAAACGGCGCGATCTGGGCAGAATTTTCTCCCGAAGCGGCACAGGTATTTTCCGTATCTTACAGTGACAGGGCCAAAGAATTTTCAGACAATCCGCCCGGTGCATCGGATGCGGTTGATATAAAAGACAGAAGCGAAGACGTAAGAAGAAAATCTTTCATCGGATATTTCTGCGCCGACAGCCTTTCGATGCCTCTGGAAGGAAGAAGCAAAAAAATAGTCGATAATGTTGTTCTTAAAAACGATGAAGTTCTTCATCTTGTTATTACCGATGACACGGATAAGATTTCTTCCTCATCGGAATATCTCGTAACGATCTACCCCGCACTCGGAAGTTCCTTAGACAGAACAAAACCCCTTGCGGTTATGAAAGTTAAACTTGCAAACTGCTTTAACATACACTCGGCTTCCCAGGCTGCAAAAACACCCATTATAGCAGAGACGGAATTTAAGAGCGGTGTTTATGCGGGAGAGGATAAGGAAGTAAGACTTCCCGTCTGGCTTGTAAATGATGTAGTTAATCAGAAGACGGAAATACATATTGTTCTGGATGCGGCAGATGTACAGGCACAGTCCTATCTTGCGGCAGACAAGAGTGCACCCGCTGCTTCTTTTATCAATACCTACAGTTTCTACAGATTCGGATTTGATGAGGAAGATTCGAGAAGGATCGGCTGTGTCGTAATGCCATCCGACAGTACGGACGAAGGCGAAAGCAATACCGAATGCCCTACTTTCGGAACCGGTACCGAATTGTCCGAAGGAAAATGGAATTTCGAGATCACCAACGGAAGACATTTATACAATGTCAGATTCGAAACCGATTACAAAGCGGGAACAGAAGAGCGTAAATTCCTATTGAAATCCGATATCGACTGGCAGAAATTTACGGGAAAAAGCAACGGAGGAGAAAACTATTTCTTCGACTCTTACACATATACCGCCTACAATTCGGCTTATTCGGGAATAAACTACGACGGTCTTGATCATTCGATAAACAAGGGTTCAAACCCTTCGGAAAAGAATACCCAGAATTACGCATTCCCGGGCTTTAGATCGCTTGGAATCAATGATGAGTTTACGGGACTTAAAGAAACGTCGGATCCATCATATTCCGAGAACAACAAATACTATACATTAAGCAATCTTGAAATATATTACAGTGCCAATATGGCATACGGCGTATACGGCGAGCCTGCAAGAAATTCATGGAACAACAATTCCACCGGAAATCTTAATTACGGCGAATATACTTCCAATGCAAAAGGTGCGGAAGCAAACATAAATCATCAGAATGCGATGAAGGGTCTGTATCCGCTCGGTCTTTTTGCGGAGAATGCGGGAAATCTCAATCATCTGACGCTTAACAGACACAAAGTCATCGGTATGGAAGAGATGAACGTTGCCGGAAGTACCGAGAAGGCATTTGTATTCACAAATATGGTCGGAGGTTTTGCGGGAGACAATCTCGGAGAAATGTCTTACCTTATCCTTCGCGATGTTAACGATCTGTCTTCGGCGAACAGCATTTTAAACGAAGCCGGAGTTACCCATATAAACGGTAAGACCGATGTCGGCGGCATTTTAGGAAGAGAATCATGGACTCTTAATTCCGCCAAAACCGTAGTATCTTTAGCAAATCTTGAAAACTACGGATGCGTTACGGGTATGGAAAATGTCGGAGGTATCGTCGGAAGAGCTTATGTCATAAGAGACTTCCAGGGCGACGGAACAGGCGGCAATACCTATTACTCGCACAGAGCTTATTATTACAACGACGGATATGATATTTACGGCAGATATTCGGCAGACGGCGTTCTTACCCAGAAAGGTAAATCGATCACCGGAAGAGAAGTTACCAGAATAGAAAAACTTACCATAAAAGACTGCGTTTCAAAGGGCAGGGTATCCGGCGACGATTATATTTATAATAATAACAGACTGATTAAAGTATTTGATGCGGACGATAATACGGATATGTCCAATTTCTGCTACAGATGTGCTTTTATAGGCGGAATAGCCGGAATCACCATGGACGGTTATTACATAGATCACAACAATCTTCCGAACGGCCATTTCTGGTACGACAAATATATTGCCGATCACGAAGAAAGAAAAGTTGTTGTGGAAAACTGCAGGTCATACCGTCTCTATGAGAACGGATATTATAATGCACTGATCTCTTCACAGGGTGCGTTAAACGCAGACGGTACGATTTCCTTCGGAACGGATTCTTACGGCAGCGAGATAAAGAAACGCGTCGAACATGATTACTATGTCGGTTCACTTGTAGGATACGCAAGACTTACTTCTTTTAAAAACTGTTCAAACAAAGCCGATGCTTCAGAGTTAAACGGCGTTATGCGTGAATATGTTTTCGGAAGAAACTATGTCGGCGGTCTTTTCGGATGCTTCGATCAGTCGGAGATCCTTAAGCCCGATGATGCGGATGTTATCAACGAAAATGATAAGCAGTTTAATATAGAAAACAATTCCAACGTAATAGGAATCATGTACGTCGGCGGCTTTGCCGGCGGTGCGGGAATCGGAGACGGCGAACAGGAAACATTATCGTTCAGGCATCCCGCATACAATGAAGGTTCCGCGGTTTCTCAGATACAGGGCGATGCCAAATCCAGACATCAGATTTCCGATATCTTAAACAGGGGAATAGTTCTCAGTATAAGAAGAGAAGCACTCAATACAACACTTTATGATGCTCAGACGGCGACCATCACCAGAGGAAGCAGGTCAGAGACGATCATTTACCACGGAAGCAACAAACGTGATACGGATGGCGGTATCGGCGGTATTGTCGGAATCACAAGACTTCGTATCAAGAATGCGGATAACATTCAAAGCGATACATCAAAGGCAGAAGCGCTCAATATGATCGGTTTCGGAAATAACGTGGCATATGCTTATTCCGATTCTTCAAAGCCTTTTACATCCGATCAGATCGATGAGGTAAGAAATTACTCACTCTACGGAGGCATAGGTGTCGGCGGAATAGCGGGCAAGATTCTTGACGGTGCTTCCATCAACTCGGACGGAAATACATCCTGTATGGTCAGTGCCGTTGTTTACGGTTTTGATGCCGTAGGCGGAGCATTCGGCGGTACGCAGGATAATATCAATCAGGCTTCGGTACGAAATGTTTACTGCGAGAATTCAATAATCATCGGACGTGATATGGTCGGAGGTCTGGCCGGAAAAACGACTTATGAGATCAGAAATACCGATGCTTACAAAGTAAAGAATAATTATATTTACGGAAGATACAGTGTCGGCGGCGTTGTCGGACATTCGCTTACTACAAGTGCTAACGGAATAAATGTCGCAATCCTTGATTCGAGCGTAACAGCAAGGAGTTATGCGGGCGGATATGTCGGACAGTACAGCGGAACCAAACTTTTCGGAAGCGTTACTAACGTGGATGTAAGTGCGGATTACTTTGCGGGCGGCGTAATAGGTGCTGTCTACAACGTAAGTGAAAACAAAACGAATGTATCTTTGGGAGAATTATATACAAGCGGTTCTAATACCACGGTTAACGCAAGGGTATTTGCGGGCGGTTTCGCAGGTCTTTACGCACACTGCTGGGGCAAACAGGGTACAAACGACATAGTTTCGGGCAACAAACTCTGGGATATGGCCGAAAACATGAAGGGAAAGAACAATACAGATGCCATCGGCGTTGTAAAAGCGCATCAGGACGGCGGTGCATTAAAGTATGCATCTGCAGATTCTTTTGCCAACAGGATCAAATTCAATTCGGATGCAATGCCCACATCTCAGAAATCCGTAAAAGCGGAAGTTTTCGCAGGCGGACTGTTCGGATTTATTCCCGACAATACAAAAGCTGTTCTGGAATGCATGGCAACAACGGGCGGAGACAGCGATTCGAAAACAATAAAGACTTTCGTTCAGACAACGTCAAAAGTAGACGGATGTGCTCTCGATCCCACTCAGACCGGTCTTTCGTATTCGGGCGGAATCACGGGAAGAGTACCCGGAGGATTAACACTTACCAATGCTTCTTATGCGGGAGAACAGAGATCCGAATCAGCATATCTCGGAGAAATATGCGAAATAAATCACGGAACGATAACGGGATGTTTCGTTAATACAATGACGAAATACAATGAATCCAATCCGGGAGTTCATACGATCGTCGGAGGAATCACGGGATGCAATGAAGAAGGCGGAGTGGTTACGCTTTACAATTCGTTTGCGGACGGAGCCGTATTATACGGTAAATCGATCATCGGCGGACTGATAGGAAGCAACCGCGCTTCGTTTACATTAATGCAGGATGATTCAGAACCCGTTTCATTCTCAGATGCTAAAGCATTATACATAGGACCCGGTAATACGGGAACTGCAAGTTATACAGGACTTATCATCGGCGAAAACCGGGGAAATATAGACATCAATCAGAAAAATACCGGTTCTGCCGTCAGCTCATACAGAATCCAGAATTCCAACGTTGCAGGCGTATATGCAGGCGTAAACTACGGAACGATAACGGATTCGAGTTTAAGCGGAGTTCCATCTGCTTCAAACGGGGAAGACAGCCTTAATGCCGTTCTTTTCACCAAAGATGTCAATTATGCCGGAATCATAACAGGAACAAATGACGGTACGATAAGCGGTATCTCATTAAGCAATCAGTGTATCCTTAATTCCGAAGGTACGATCGGAAATGCCGGCGGTATAGCGGGATACAATAAAAAAGCATTAAGTCTCTGCTTTAATTACGGTACGATCGGTTCGGACAAGATAACAAATTCTGCGGGAATAGTCGGACTTACCGAAGAGAATGTAAGCGACTGCCGCAACTTAGGTTCAGTAAATGCAAACAACTCGGCAGCGGGAATCGCCGTTTCGTTATCGGGAGACAACAAAGGAATAATCAACTGTATTAATATGGGAACCGTGTCGGGCTCTGCATGCTCGGCCGGAATAGCGGCTTCCACCGGAGTTAACGAGTATTTCGAAAACTGCATCAATTTAGGTGCCGTTTCAAATTCGAACGGAAACTCAGCAGGAATAGCAACCAACTGTCAGGATACAAGATTTGAATTCTGCCGTAATTACTCTTCAACGGTTCAGTACGGTATTGCAGCGGGAAGCGTAACTTACATGCACAAATGCCTTGAAGCGGGTGGAAAAACAGCTCTGTACAGCGGCGCGACACCTGCTACATGCGTAAGAAACTTCTATGTTGACAATACGGCTTACTCAGGAGCGGTATCATCACCGGGTGAAGGAAGAACCTCTCAGGGCAGCCAGTCGGGTACAAAGGAAGATTATACACAAATCAGCTTTGACGGTTTCAAGGTTCTGGTTGATAAAAACTTTTATGACGGATGGGATAATCCCGGAACGTCGAATTATGAGGACCAGGACGGCGATAACGTTATGGATAAACTGGAAGAAATAATCAATGATTCAAATGATCCATATTATAATCTTCTTGTGGGAATATATGTTGATATCGTAGGTAATGCAAGCTATCACAACGGAAACCTGAATCACCATAATGCAGCTCCCTTTAATGAATTTTTGTACGGAGTTCTTTCGGTATATATATTACAGCCTTCGGCTGACGGAAGTTCATATGCAAGAACACCTAAAGAATGGCATGATGAAGTCTTTTACGAGAATGGTGACAGCGAGATCCGCAATTTCCTTGCATTCGTTCAGAGCGTGGTTGACAATGACTGTCTTCCCAATACAGTTACGACATACAATGACGGTACGTCATATACATCCAATCCCGTTGATGTTCCCGTCGAGGATAACAGTGCATATCCTCAGGCACTCTATGAGTATATTGACGGTGACGGAGCACACGGATATGTATACAAACGATTTGAAAGTTACTTTGATTCGGGATTTGCAAAACAGAGCACAGGTCTTCTGCCTACGGATATCGCAGGATATCTTGCAAACGGTGACACCGACAGGATCTGGGCAATCGACAACGCTTTTGTAAGCCTTGCAAACGATGAAGAGAACCATCCTGATTACGACGTATTTGATGCCAACTCCGCACTGGTTAAACAGGGATTCGTAAAGACTCCCTAAAGATAAGAGGATATTTTTGTGAGAAAGAAGAAATCATCACAACTGAATAATAAAGGTGCCGCAATGATGCTTACCATAGTCATCATTGCGATACTGATGATTTTTGTCTTTTCGCTCATTCTGGTCTCATATAACCTTTATGCATCACAGACGAAGAATCTTTCGGCTGCGAGAAATGCGGAAGCAGCCAATACATTAAGCATCGCGATGGAGAACGAACTTACCGACGATGCCGCTTCCACAAACAGCAATATCTGGAAGTATTTAAGAATGAACGTTGCATACGAAAACGATGCATCGGATGCCGGCTGGAAAGAATGGCCGTATTACGACGAGAACGATCCTGACGATCACGGACCCGATCAGGCATACAGGTATTTTACGCTTGAGAGAAATACAGGTATGGAAGGTGTTCCGGCCGAGGTTTCGGTATGCATGTACTGGACTCCGCCAAAGACAAATTCAGCTTCAAAAACGGCGGCAGAGATCCTTAACGAAAAGATAGCGGCAAACGATCCCGATGCAAGAAACAAGATCAACCTTCACGTCATCACGATCGTTACCACAGGCAGTCAGGAATACTCCATAGAAGACACATATACGCTTATGATCTCGTCAACCGATATGGCGGAAAAAGCAGCTTTAAAAAGTATCAAAAACAGTAAGATATTTAACCCCGCGGGCAACGGATACGATCCGGAGGAAAAATGGAAATGGGTTCATATACAAAGAAAGTAAAATCAATACTTAAGCATAATGATTCCGGTTCGACCATGGTTGAGACTCTGGCTTCTTTTGTGGTGCTCTTTATTGTGCTTGCCGCATTATATTCCATAGTTGTTTTCTCGACACAGCTTTATTTCAGAAGCGTTGATTTAAGCCGCCTTAATCAGAAATTCTTCCGTGAGGTATATAAGAAAGATATAGATACTTCGCAGATAAAAAAGACGGAGTATCTCAAAGGATTCGGAGGAGCCGAAGGCGGTAAGGAACACGCCGCACTTGTGCTTTCGTTTGATACCGAAAAGACATCTTCGGAAAACTATGAGAATGCCAAAGTTACGACTTCATATATAAATCTTGATAAAACGGCAGCCGAGACGTATGTATATATCGGACCCGGCTCCGAGAACGAGAATTATGTTGTACCCAAAGCTGTAATGTTTAAATTCGATAAATAACCGGTGATAAAATGAGACTCTTTTCAATCGATCGAAAAAAGAATAATTCCAAAGGCACAACCCTTGTCGAAATGGTTGTGAGCTTTGCTCTGCTCGGAATTTTCGTTTCGCTCTCAACCGTTATCATCGCAAACGTAACCACTCTTTATTACAGGGTAAGAGGAGAGAGTTACGCAAGACAGGTCGGCGATATCGTTGCCAATAAGGTCGCCGCCGAATTATCCGGAGCAATGTACAGCAATGTGGGGGACACATTCAATGTTAAGATCTCGGATGATTTCGAAGGCAACCCTTCAGTTACCGTAAATCCCACCGAGCATAAAGATATTTCCGGAAACGTGGCATGTCTTTACGACAGAAACGAAACGGGAATGAGCATGTTTGCTTCCGACGGAATCTTCTATATTTACTACCGTGAGATCGACGACGAAATAGAGCCCGAAAAGAGCAGACAGCCGGTTTACTGGACTTTTGACAAAAACATATATAACGGATACAGGATCGAAAATCTGGAATTTGTGGAATTCGATCCGGGGAACAATGCAATTAATCAGAGTCTTGCACAGAATTACGGAATAACCGATGTGGGAGACATAAGCGATTATCCTTCAAACATCGTAGCGGTTTACATGAAACTCAAGAGTGACAGATACGGCGAATTCAATATCTGCCGATATATTAAATTGTACAACTATCCCGAGGATTATGACTGGAATCCTTAATGAGGGTTAAAGATGGATAAGAACAAAACAGGTGAACTCATTAGTGTTTCACGGGTATTCAAATTAATACTGATACTGGCAGGCTTACTGATAATAGGCATGTCTGTTTTCTTCGCGTTCAGATTAAGAGTCGGAACCAACCATGCGTTCAGGGAAGCAAAGAATGTATACATGGCCCGTCCCGCGGTTGAAATAGATTACTATTCCAGAGGAGAAAGCATATACGATCCGTCGAATTACAATGGTCTTTCTCAAGGCGTCGCAGAGAGAGTAACGCAGCTTGCCGGCAATGACGGAACCTACAGAATAGTTAATTATGATAATAAAAAACACAGGATACTCAATATGATCTACACGAACGGAAATTATTACGTTTCATATAATTACAACAACGGCGAGAGCTTATGGGAAGTAAAGTATCTCCTGCCTCTTTACAGATATCAGGAAAGCATTGAACCGTAGGCCTTTTGAAAGGTCATATAATTGAGATACATACCCGATTGTGATACAATCGGATGAGGATAAAGAATAAATAAAAAGGGAAACACAAATGGCTAATTTTCGCTATAAGGCGCAGGATGCCGAGGGTAAGATCGTAACAGGTCAGTCCAATGCGGCCAATGAAAATGAACTTCATGAAAAACTGAAAACCGAAAACCTTCTTCTTATGGAAGCAAGCGAGATCTCAACTGTCAAAAGACGTTTTAAACGTATGAAATATGACAGGCTTTCCGATTTTTCAAGAAGCCTTTCGAAACTTCTCGCAGCGGGCGTTACGCTGGTCAGAGCGCTTAAGATCATTTCCGATGACGAATCCATTCCTGCGAAAGAACGCGAGATATATTCGGATGTACTCAAACTTGTCCGGTCGGGTATGCCGCTTTCGGAAGCACTTGAAGAACAGGGTGATACTTTCCCTTCGCTTTTTGTTAACATGATCCGTTCGGCGGAAACATCCGGAAACCTCGATGCAACGCTCGATAACATGGCAAATTATTACAGCAAGGAATACAGACTGAATCAGAAGATTTCAAGTTCTATGACATATCCCAAGATCCTCGGCGTACTGATCATTCTTGTGGTTATAGTCATCATGGGATTTGTTCTTCCGCAGTTTGAAGATCTTTTCGCACAGATGGGACAGCTTCCGCTTCCGACAAGGATCCTTATGGCAATCTCCGACTTTGTCGCACACAGATGGTACATTCTGATATTCGGCGGAATAATACTCTTTATGGCATATAAAGTTATTTTCTCAATTCCGTTTGTCAAATATCAGAGAGATAAACTGGAAGTTCATCTTCCCAAGATCGGGAAACTCAGAAAAGTTATATATACGGCAAGATTCGCAAGAACTCTTTCGAGTCTTTATGCAGCAGGTATTCCCATTATCACATGTCTTCAGATCACCAAAACGACTATCGGAAACACATATATCGAGAGTCAGTTTGACGAGATGATCGCCAAGGTTCGTGCAGGCGAAAACCTAAGTGCGGGAATAGACGGAATAGACGGATTCGTCAAGAAGCTGACATCGTCCGTCGGCGTCGGAGAAGAAACGGGTGAACTTGACAGCATGCTTGTTTCGATAGCCGATCAGATGGATTACGATTCCGAGATCGCAACGGAAAAACTCGTGGCAATGCTTGAACCGACAATGATAGTCGTAATGGCTGCAATAGTCGGATTCATTATGATAGCGATCATAGTGCCCATATACGGTTCATATCAGTCGATCGCAAACTCAACAATGTAAATTAACTTTCCGTAAAAGGGGGAGAAAAAGTGAGTGTAAGCATTTACTTAAACAACCAACAGGTTCAGATCGTGCTTGGTACACGAGGCAAAAAAGGGGTTTTCAACGACTCCTATATTCTCGATGCACCGGAAGGAAGCATAATCAACGGTATGATCACCGACACATCCGCGTTTGTGGGATTCTTAAAGGAAACCTGGGCTAAATACAGGCTTTCCAAAAACGACGTTCATTTGGTTGTGGGCGGCAACAAGATCCACGGAAGAAAAGTAGATATGCCGGTTATGTCCCAGGCAAAAACGGCGCAGTACTTAAGCAGGGAACTGTCGGATATGGGCAAAGAAGGCGAGGATTATATCGTTTGTTACAATTCTCTTTCCGGAAAATCCGACAGGAAACTGAAAAGCTTCTATGTTGAAATGGCGGATACGGATCTCATAAAAGATTATGTGGATATCTTCAAGGAAGCGGGCATTACGGTAAAAAGCCTCGTTTCGGCAGAAGGAAGCATATTAAGCCTTCTTGATAAGACCATAAACGGATATTTCAAAACCTTCATTCTTCAGATAATGAACGGAAATATCGTGACCAATATCCTCTGGGTGGACGGTTCATTCAATTACTACAACTCGGTAAGATGTTTTAACGATGTCGGAACAACAGGATATTACGAAGACTGCGCAAGATCGTTAAGCAACTTAAACCAGTTCATACAGGCTCATAAGATCGAGCAGAAGATTGAAAAGATCTTAATAGCAGGTTCCGACAAACTTGATATGATCTATTACGGTGATCTGGTTTCGGCATACGGCATCGATGCATCCGTAGCAGTTGTAAATCAGGGACTCGGTTCAAACGGTGAGAAAAATCACAGGGCCCAGCAGGTTATATATGCTTTATGCGGTCTTTATACGGACGGCAAAAAAGAGAGCAACTTCCTTGCAAATTTAGGTAAGGCCAAAAAGAAATCGGGTGTAAGCGCCGAATTAAAGAAAAACATTTTAATACTTGTATTAACGCTCGGTGTAATGGCGATCGTATTCTTTGCTGCGCTGGCTCTTCGAATAAACAGGCAGATAGTATACAACCGGCTTGTCGAATACAATGAAGATCCGACGATCAGTTCGCAGGCACTTATGTTTGACATGGTATCCGAAAGAAGAGACGCGCTGGCATCAAGAGCCAATTCAATCGAAAATGTACTGGATACGATAAATACATATCCGGTTCTTACAAAGGATGTTGAAAAAATATTAAAAGACACGGCAAAGGGCTATGCCGATATCGAGATCGGAAGCTTCGATGCTCAGAACGGTCTTGTAAACGTTACGGCCGAGGCCAGAGATGTAGAGAGGATCAACCAGTACATCTTCAGGCTTGAGGAACAGGAGATCTTCAACAGCGTAAAATATACCGGATATACATATAATCAGGACGGCAAATGGAGCATCAACGTTACATGCACCTTTGCCGAAAGCGTAGGAAGGGAGGATGTCAACAATGAAAAATAGTCTGACACACAATGACAAACGTCTTCTCTTGATAATGTTCCTTTTTGTGATCGTCGTAGGTATAGGTTACTGGGGAATATATCCGCAGATCAAAGCATTTTACAGACTCGGAAACGAGATAGACAACGAGGAGATCAAAAAATCCGTTAACGAGCAGAAGGTTGCCAATCTCGGATTCGTGGAAGCGCAGTGCAAGGAATACGAAGAGGGCATGGCAGAAAATAAACAGAAGTTTTTCGATATCTTAAGCGAAGCCGATATCGACCTTCTTTTAACCGGAGAAGCCATTTCCCACAAGCTTGAATCTTTTGATCTGAGTATTGAGATTCCCGATACACCTTCGGACAGAAAAGCATACAGATATTCCGAACTGTATAATGAACAGTTAAGATGGGAAAACGAAAGAAAATACGAAAACATTCCTTCCGATACGACCGAGTCGGAGATCGAAGAGATATACGGTAAAAAATCCGCTTCATCCGAAGACGGTGAGGACGAACCGGTATCCGAGATGATAGATGTATTCGGAAATACGGATAACATAGGAATCAACAACGATATTTACGCCGCAAGGGTTACAATGACGTTAGGCGGTGAAAAGAGCGATCTGGAAGATTTCCTTAAGGAACTCATGGAATCCGACAAAGAGATTCTTATTACTTCTTTCTCATGGGGAAAATACAGAGTACAGCAGTTTAAGAACGGTACCGTTATCGAGGGTGAAAACAATTCGTCATACCCTCCCGAGTATTACGAGATCGTCGAGATGGATTCTCTTACCGTTACAATGGAACTGTATATGTGTGAAAAGGAATAGCAGAAATGGATATTAAAAACAACAGAAATATTCGAATCGGTGATGTTTTAAAAGAATTCGGTTACGTTACGGAAGAACAGATCGGAGAGGCGATCGCGTATCAGAAATCGCACGAAGGCGTGCGAATGGGCGGTGCGCTTATTGAACTCGGTTATATTACAGAACATCAGATGCTTGAAGCTTTGGGACAGAGACTTCAGTATCGTCTTGTTAATATTTCCGATCTGAGTTTCGATGTGGCGGCTGTGGAAATGATCCCGAATCCTCTGGCTGAAAAATACGGAATTCTGGCATACAAATTAGAAGACGGAGTTCTTTATATTCTTACCAACGATCCTTTGAATTTCTATGGGATCGAGGATGTAAGACAGGTTGCGGGAACCGATCTTCACATCGAACTCTGCGAGAAGCAGCCTCTGGACAATGCCATAAATTATTACTACTCGGAAGTTGCCGCAAAGAAGGCGGCAGACAAAGCTTCGAAATCCAATTTTGCGATTGATGATGAGATCGAAGTCAATGTCGAAGAGGGCGATGACGATACGCCTATCATCAACCTTCTTAACTCTCTGATCATCAGAGCGTACAATTCAAACGTATCGGATATTCATGTAGAACCGTATGAAAAACAGACGACGGTCAGAATGAGAATGGACGGTGTTATCGTAGACTTCATGACGATACAGAAGAATATCCACAACTCACTGATCGCACGTATCAAGATCCTCGGAGATCTGGATATCGCAGAGAGAAGAATCCCTCAGGACGGACACTTCAAAACCAATATCGAAGGAACACCGATCAACGTCAGAGTTTCGGTAATTCCCACGGTATTCGGAGAAAAAGCCGTTTTAAGACTTCTTGCTTCTGCTGCAACGATCGATTATTCGTCCACATTCGGTATGAATGAAAAGAATTACAAGCTCGTAAGCGGAATGCTTCGTTCACCAAACGGTATCGTATATGTTACGGGACCTACCGGTTCGGGTAAATCAACAACGCTTTATATGATCTTACAGGAACTTTCGCAGAGAGCTGTTAACATTTCCACAATTGAGGATCCCGTGGAAAAGAACCTTCCGAAGCTTAATCAGATGCAGGTTAACAATACTGCGGGACTTACCTTTGAAGTCGGACTTCGTGCTCTTTTAAGACAGGATCCCGATATCATAATGGTTGGTGAAACACGTGATACCGAAACAGCTTCGATCTCCGTAAGAGCCGCCATTACCGGTCACCTCGTATTGTCGACATTACATACGAACGATGCGGCATCAACCGTTACGAGACTTACGGATATGGGCGTTGAACCGTATATGCTTGCAAACTCTTTGGTCGGAATCATCGCACAGAGACTTGTAAGAAAGGTCTGCCCGGACTGCGGACAGTGGGGAGCACCTACCGAAGAAGAACTCAGGATCCTTGCAAAACCATATACGCATGTAATGCATAAGGTGGGCTGCTCGAAATGTAACGGTACGGGTTACAGAGGAAGAATTTCGATCCATGAGATCCTTCCGATCGACAAGCCTATAAGAAGGATGATAGCAGAGGAAAAAACTTCCGAAGAAATCAAGGATTACGCACGTAACAATCTGGGCATGCTCACGCTTAAAGAAAGCTGTCTTGAGCTCATAGAACAGGGCGTAACTACGGTTGAAGAATTAACCAAAGTTGCTTACTATGATTGATCATTAACTGCCCCAAACAGGCATAAAAAGGGCGTGCTGGACAAAAAACCGACAAAAAATTTTTAAAAAAATATGGACAAATGTCTTAAATGAAGAGCGAAACGTCCGATATAATATTCAGAGAGGTAAGTGCCTTACACCGAGAGGTGCCTGCCTCTTAAAAGTAAAAATAAGAACGTAAGCTCTTGATTATAGAATTTAAGTAGCGTTCACAATATCTCTAAGGAGGATAAGAAAATGAATAAGAAAAACACAAACAACAAAGGTTTCACACTTGTAGAACTCATCGTAGTTCTTGTAATTCTCGCAATCCTTGCAGCAATCCTTGTACCCGCATTACTCGGCTACATCGACAGAGCAAGAGAGAAACAGTATGTACTTAATGCAAAATCATTCTTAACGGCTACACAGGCTGAATTCTCATCGATCTACGGTGAAGGAAAGAAACCTACGGAAATAAACAACAGAACAACAACGGTTCAGAATACTGCCGATGTTTCTACAGCAACCACATTCGTAGCATACTGCACAACAGATTCTAAGGGTGCAACAGAAGCTTCAGCTGTTTCAGACAACCATGCTGCATACACTGTTAAATATGCGTACTATGAAGAGAACGGCGTTAAGTTATGGTTTGACGGAAGTTCATGGAATACCGTAGACTCGGCTTCAACACCTTCAGGATTCACAGCATATGCAATTAAGGGTTCAGCTCCCACAACTACAACAACTCCTTAATATATAATTATAAAATAATTATTTTAACCCGCAGGCTATAAACTTGCGGGTTAATTTTTGAAGGAAACAATAAATAATTTTCTAAAAAATGCCGATATATTTAAAGTGATGAAAATATTTAATCGGAGAAGATAATGAATAAAGAATCAGTTTTAAAATCAAAGAATAAAAAAGGCTTCACACTGGTGGAACTCATTGTCGTGCTTGTTATTTTAGCGATCCTTGCGGCGATCCTGATTCCCGCCCTTATCGGTTTCATTGACAGGGCAAGAGAGAAACAGGACGTGCTTGATGCAAGAAATCTTCTGCAGGCAACGCAGGCCGAGCTTACCGAAGTATATGCCAAAGAGGGCGATAAACTTGTATGGAATACGCCCATTATCGCTTCCGCAAACGGCATAGGACCGACTTTGGATAATGGCGATACTGATATTTCCACAACGGATTTTGCCAAGAAAGTCCTTAAAACCGCGGATATGGAAGGCGAGAAACAGCCGTATCTGTTTATGGTAGCCGTAGCGTCAAATCATGCCAACAAATCCAATGCGAATGACAAGAACCGTTCGGTTCATCAGAAATACACCGTGTATTATGCTCTTTACATAAAGGAAAAGGATTCGGTTCCGTATTATTACTATAACGGAGCATGGACCAAGAAAAATCCCAGAGGATTAAAGAAGAATCACAGCAATATGTCGGACTGGGACAACAGCGTAATGAATGCGCAGAACCGTATTCAGACCGGCCCTTTGAAAGACGTGAGACTTCAGTATTATCTGATTTCATATAAAGGAACGGCAGAAGCAATGTCCGGTGATTTCTGGAATTACATAAAACGTGATTTGGAAGTACAGTATAATCACTAAAACCGGATACAAAAGTGAAACAAAAAAATCGCCCGCTTAAACGGGCGATTTTATCTTTGGAATATTCAGACTTTTTCAAATGCGTCTTTTCCGATTCCGCAAACAGGGCAAACCCAGTCTTCGGGAATGTCTTCAAAAGCGGTTCCGGGAGCAATGCCGGAATCCGGATCTCCGATTTCGGGATCGTAAACATATCCGCAGGGACAAGCGTATTTATCCATGGTTTGATACTCCTTTCCAATCCATTTTTGTTTTTTGCTTACGACATTATTATAATACAAAATAACGGTTGGGTAAACGTATTTAAAATTTGAAAATAGTTATACAGATTCGTATAAAAGGTTTATAATATTTTGTGTGTACATTTTTAAGGGATAAGCGGAATGATTCTTGATTTTCTTTCCAAAAATCAATTGAATATAATGCTCATGTTATCCGGCATATGCGGTATGCTGGCTTTGTTTGTGTTTTTCATCAGAGTTATTTCTCCGAGAAGAAAAATAACTTTAATGATCATGGAAGCAAGCGCCTGTCTTCTGCTTGTCTTTGACAGATATGCATATATATACAGAGGCAATCCGGGCGTGGCCGGATATTATATGGTCAGAATAAGCAATTTCATGGTATTCTTCTTAACACTTCTGACTATTTTTGCTTTTAACCACTATGTTATGGATCTTTTGATCAACGAAGGCGGTCTTAAAAAGATTCCCGTAAGACTGCATGTGTCGAATGCTCTGGTAATTCTCGGCGAGATTCTTGTAATAATATCTCAGTTTACCCATTTATATTATTATTTTGACAGTGAAAACAGATATCACAGGACGGAAGGCTTCTTCTTTGTAAGCTACATCATTCCGTTACTGATCCTTGCGGTTGAACTTTCCGTAATCATCCAGTATTACAATAAATTCAGACCCGGCATCAGGATTTCCCTGCTTCTTTTTACCATTCTTCCTCTGGTTGCAGCCGTAATGCAGGTTTTCGCCTACGGTTTATCGCTTCAGAACATAACCATGGTCGGTATGATGGTTCTTCTTTATATATTCGCAATACAGGATTTAAGCGACTCGGTTGAGGAAGCCAAGAATCTTGAGATTGAATACCTGAAGAAAGAACAGAAAGATATTCAGGGCCTTTTCGAACAGACGACGGAAGCTTTGGCACTTGCAATAGATGCAAAAGACAAATATACACACGGTCATTCATCAAGAGTTGCGGAATACGCCAGAAAAGTAGCCAAACTGGCCGGCAAGAGTCCTCAGGAATGCGATGAGGTTTATTTTGCGGGCCTTTTACATGATGTGGGTAAAATCGGAATTCCGAGCAGCATCATCAACAAAGACGGAAAGCTTACCGATGAGGAGTTCAATGCGATCAAGCAGCATCCCGTGATCGGAAATGAAATATTATCGGGCATCAGCAAATCGCCTTATTTAAGCATCGGCGCACATCATCATCACGAAAGATATGACGGAAAAGGTTATCCCGCCGGACTCAAGGGCGAGGACATTCCGGACATTGCAAGAATAATTGCGGTTGCGGATGCGTATGATGCCATGACATCCAAGAGAAGTTACAGGGAGCCCATTCCTCAGGACAAAGTAAGGGAAGAATTTGTAAAAGGCACGGGAACCCAGTTCGATCCGAAATATGCCAAGCTGATGATTCATCTTATCGATCTTGATTCGGAATACATGATGAAAGAAAGAGATGAAGTCAAGGAATTGTCGGGCAAAACGGAATTGTGCATGGAAGAATTCAAATCCGATATTTCCGAAGGCATCCATATTGTAAGCAATATTACTAGAATTAAACTTCACAGCGTTACCGACAGAAACAATGTCAGAAAAGAATGCATTCCTTCGCTGGTTATTTTCGATTCCCTTGACGGAAGAGTTCATGACGGAGCAAAAGTTAAGGAAATGCTCTATTTCGAGTATGCGCTGATTCGTTTTGACGGAAAAACCGAATGCCTCGGTGCAAGAAAAATACAGACCAATACACTCGAACTCAAAACTGTTGAGAAGAACAATCATCCGGAAATCGGCGAAAAAGGAATCAATTACGAGATAGAAGCCGTAAAGTTTAAAGACCATGTTCTCATAAAGATTAAAAGCGAGTATCAGATTATTGAACATATTCTGGCGCTCCCCGACAGTGCAAGATATGCATATATCGGCTTAACGGGCGAACACTGTACCATCAGTAACGTTGTAATCGAAAAAGACGAAAAGGAAATAAACGAAAACTACATTCCCCGTATCGCAAAAGAAGTTACATATATTGACGGACCGAGCGGAGACGTTCCCAATGTTCAGATTAACGGCTGGTGTTCGGATGCATCCAAAGGCATTGCGATTAAAGACGGAATGACGATTAAATTCCATACCATGAGTCTGCCGACCGCAAGACTTATATGGCATACCGCTTATGTAGAATTGTTCTATTCGGATGACGGACTGGTTAAAGGAGAGAATTTCAATCAGTTTGCTCTGGTCAGAATCGACGGAGAAGCATGGGATACCCATGAAGGCGTGGAGAGTAAGACCATAGTTATCAAAGATGACGAATTTGAAGGCTGGGATGTCTGGAAAGAGGTCAATAGGAACGGTCTTGATGTAACCGTTGAGTTTAAGAGAAAAGGAAACAAGATTTCCGTTATTACCGAAAACTGCGGAATTTCAATCAACAGTATGATCACCATTCAGGATGATTATCCCGAAATATATATGGCATTAACCGGTGACCAGTGTGCCATCACGAATATACGTGCCGAGTATGCACCGTCAGGTTTCGCGGAGAACCTTATTAAGAAGATTTAGCACTTTTTTCTTATCCTTGCTCCACTCGGGTGCGATGAGGATTTTCTTATCCCCGTCACCTGTCATGCGATGGATAACGATATCGTTCGGTATGATCTTAAGACAATCGACAACTATGGAGACGTATTCTTCCATGCTTAAACTGGTAAACAGACCTTTTTCGTAATCGACAGCCAGGTCTGTTCCCTTAAGAACATGAAGAAGCTGAAGTTTGATCCCGTCGATCCCGCTGTCGCAGACGTATTTTACGGTATCAAGCATATCCTGTCTGCTCTCATTAGGGAGCCCTAATATAACATGAACGATCACATTAAGATTTCTTTTTTTCAGTTCCGTGACCGCAGTGTCATAAACTGAAAGAGGATAACAGCGTCGAATATATTCGGCGCTTTTTTCATGTATTGTCTGAAGGCCGAGTTCAACCCAGACCGGTTTGATACTGTTTAGTTCACCAAGAAGCTCAAGCACGTCTTCGGGAAGACAGTCCGGTCTTGTGGCTACTGAAATCGCAACAATATCAGGGTGAGAGATTGCTTCCGAAAAAAACATTCGTAGTTTTTCCACAGGCGCATAAGTGTTGGTGAAAGCCTGAAAGTAGGCGATGTATCTGCCGTCTTTTCCGATCTTTGAAGCGACTCTTTTCTTACCTTCTTCGATCTGCTCGGTTATGGATAAAAGAGGGGATTCGCCGAAATCACCCGAACCGCTTCCGGAACAGAAAATGCAGCCTCTCGTATCGAGCTTTCCGTCCCTGTTCGGACAGGTAAAGCCGGCATTTAAAGAGATTTTATATACTTTTGTATTAAAAATATCCTTAAGATACTCATTAAGCGAATAATATTTCATAATCAAAATTATACATCATCGGTCCGCAGGACAAAAGAAAAATACATAAGCATAATTTGCCCATCAAAGTATTTGGAAAAACAATAAATACGGTTATAATATAATTGCCGAAGAATTGAAAATTAAGAGGATGAAAAATGAAGACTCCCGAACTTACAACTCTCTGCTATCTTATAAAAGACGGAAAGTACTTAATGATGCACAGGGTTAAGAAAGAGAATGATGTAAATAAAGACAAATACATAGGCGTGGGCGGACATTTTGAATACGGCGAGAGCCCCGATGAGTGTCTTCTTCGCGAGGTAAAAGAGGAGACGGGACTTACGCTTCTTGATTATAAAGCCAGGGGCATAGTAACGTTTGTATACGGCGAAGATGTTGTTGAATACATGCATCTTTATACATCCGATAAATTCGAAGGGGAATTAACGGAATGTGACGAGGGAGAACTCGTCTGGATCCCCATTAAAGAAGTTTTTGATCTTCCGATCTGGGAAGGCGATAAACTGTTTTTTAAACGACTTGAAGAAAGTGAAGAATTCTTCTCGCTGAAACTTGTTTATGATCTAAGCGACCGCCTTGTAAAAAGCGAAATACATTAAGCTAAAAAGAACGGTATTTTATGAAGAACTATGATTTATGTGAAAAACTAAAACAGATAGATGAAGTGATAAAAGAGGGGCCTTTTGACGATACATGGGAGTCTCTCTCAAATTACCGCGTTCCCGAATGGTACGATAAGATGAGGTTCGGGATATTCATCCACTACGGGGTATTCTCGGTTCCGGCATTCGGCTGCGAGTGGTATCCGAGACTCATGTACGAAAAAGAAATGGTCGACTGTTATGAGCACCATCTGAAAACTTACGGAAAACAGTCCGAGTTCGGATACAAAGATTTCATCCCCATGTTCAAAGCCGAGAAATTCGATGCAGACGAATGGATAAAGGTCTTTAAGGAAGCGGGTGCGCAGTACGTGATCCCCGTGGCAGAACATCATGACGGTTTTCAGATGTATGAGACTGAACTCTCGTCTTTTAACAGCGTTGACATGGGACCTCATAAAAACATCCTGGGTGAGTTAAAAGAAGCATGCGAGAAAGAAAACCTTATCTTCGGAGCTTCTTCTCACAGAATAGAACATTACTTCTTCATGGGAACCGGAAGAACGATAGAAAGCGATATCAACAAAGAGTTCGAAAGAGGAGACCTTTACTGGCCCTCCGTATATGCCAAAGTTGATTTCGATGCGATCGAGAAAGATGGCTCACCGTCTGAAGAATACATGCAGGACTGGCTTGTAAGAACCTGCGAGATAATCGATAAGTATAAGCCGAACATCCTTTATTTCGACTGGTGGATCCACAGGACGGAATTAAAACCGTATTTAAGGAAAATGCTTGCATATTTTTATAACAAAGCAGCCCGGGAAGGCAGGGGAGTAGTAGTAAATTACAAGCACGATGCGATACCTTTTAACATTGCCGTTCCCGATATCGAGCGCGGACAGCTTGCTTCACAAAAGTCTTTTAAATGGCAGTCCGATACGGCAATGTGTTTTAACTCGTGGTGCTACACCGAAGGGAATAAATACAAAAAAACAAAAGACATTCTCTGCGACCTCTTGGACATCATTTCAAAGAACGGAACACTTCTTTTAAACATAGGACCGAAAGCCGACGGAACATTCAGCGATGAGGAGACGCTTATCCTTAAACAGATCGGCGAATGGATGAATATAAACCGCGAAGCAGTCTTTGATACCAAACCCTATAAAATATTCGGCGAGGGAGAGACGAAGGTTGTTGAAGGTGCTTTTAAGGACGGTGAAGTAAAAGGATTTACTTCTTCGGATTTCAGATTCCTTGCAGGATGCGGATGCATATATATTGCTGCAATGCGTCCGGCGGAAAACGGAATCTACGATATAAAATCATTTGCACGAAAACAGGGTGCTTTTAACTGCGACATATCCGAAATAAAGATTCTCGGAAGTGAAAAAGAAGTCGGGTTTGAGCACACGGAAGAAAAGCTTGAGATAATCACGCAAAACACGAAAGACAACGATAATCCGATCATTTTCAAAGTGATGATTTAAGAAAAAGGGGAAACGTATGAAGATCAAATGTGAATACTGTGATTCGATGTTTGATGACACATTGGAAAAGTGTCCGAGCTGCGGGGCGCCGAATTCCAATGTAAGAAGAAGCACTGCCGATCAGCCGACCACGATCGAGGGATTAAAAGAATGGTATGAATCAAAAGGACTTCCGCCTTACGAGACTACGAGATTCTTTATCGGCATTGATTATAAGAAACCGAGGGCATTCGGTATCTACAAAGACGAGAATACCGGCAATTTTATCGTTTACAAGAACAAGGACTCGGGACAGCGCGCGGTACGTTATGAGGGAACGGATGAAGCTTTTGCGGTAAACGAACTGTTCATGCGCCTTAAACAGGAGATACTTGAACAGAAAGCCCACAATATAAGCAATGGTTCAAACACCGGATATTCGGGAAGTGTAAGGCATAACACTTCAGGATCGGGGTCTTTGAAAAAGCATAAGGCATCTCTTGCAGGTGTTATAGCGATCGTAATAGTCATTTCGATGGCCTGCTGCGGCCCCTATCTTTTAACAATGCTCCTTGCTCCGCTTGAAGCCGTTGTGATAAATCTTTCTCCCGCAGAGCAGGGATATTATTTCTATAACGGTGAAGATTACTATACCTGCGGCACGAGCGAAGACAACAACAAGTGGTTTAAATATGACAGAGCAGGCGGGGAATGGATTAAGACATCCGTTGAAGACAAGCCGGAACTTCTAAAAACGAAAACGGCTAAAGATTATTTTCGTTCGTTTGATTATAGTACCGGATATGATTTTCCGAATTTTTACGATTCGAGCGTTTATTATGAATACTGTTATCCCGAAGGTTATACCGATACGGGATATTATTCCTATGACAACACGGATTATTACAGACTCGACAGTTACGATACCGACAGCTGGTATTATTTTTCAAATGATACCAATGACTGGGAACCGGCAGAGTATAACGATATTCCGGATGATCTGAAGAACGGATATAACGCAAAGGACTTTTATTACACTCCAGACTGGAATTCCGAAACACAGATCTCGGATTTTGAGGATACGGAATATTATGCCCTTTACGAATCGGAGAATTCGAGCTCGAGTTACAGTGGTGACAGTTATTCGTACAGCTCGTGGGATGACGACGATGACTACGACTATTCATGGGATTCCGGCAGTTCATGGGATTCGGGATCTTCGGACTGGGACAGCGACTGGTAAGTGTCGTACTTCACATAAAGAACGTAACATGTTAAAATAATGCTTAGGAAAATGAAATAAGGTGGGGGGTTACATTATGGAAGAAAAAAACAGTAATATTTTGTTTTACATTCTGATCACGATCATTCTGACAGGTTTGTCAATCATCTTTGCTCCGAGGATCATCGAGGGCGTTTCATCGTATATCTACAAAAAGCAGAAACCCAAGGTAAATGTGAAATTCGATAAGGATTTCGGACCCAGGATCGTTAAGAAAAGAAAATAGGAGGGCTTGAACGTGGGCGTTGTTGAAGGATTACCGACAGAAGATGTCGCGGAGAAAATAATGGCAGCTATTAAAAATGTTCAAAAGAATATGACCAGACTCAACATTATGGTTATGGGAAAAACGGGTGCCGGAAAAAGCACTCTTATTAACCAGGTGTTCAGCAGAAACCTTGCGGTAACCGGTGTTGGAAAACCCGTTACGCAGGCGATCAGAAAATATGAGCTTGAGGACTTCCCTCTTGCCATTTACGATACTCCCGGCCTGGAACTCGGCGGAGAGAATGCGATTGAAGAACTGTTAAAAGAATCAAAAGAAGTTCTTTCAAAAGGCGCAATGCGCGGAATCGAAGAATCCATCCATTGTATCTGGTACTGCGTAAGCACGCCTTCTCATCGTTTTGAGGAAGCTGAGATCGAATTCATCAAGAAATTCATAGACGAGACGAACGTTTTCTGCGTTCCCGTTATCATAGTTCTTACTCAGGCATATTCCAAGAAAGATGCAAGAGCCCTTATGGCTGAGATCGAAAAAGAGAACCTGAATGTTGTTCAGATCGTTCCCGTACTTGCACAGGATTATGAAATAGATGATGAGTACGTTGCCAAGGCTTACGGA
>JAEEGJ010009667.1_pt1 | contig 25627 bp, 23 predicted proteins | sample 8958761 | NCBI WGS metagenome assembly JAEEGJ01 (sample SAMN16246546, study PRJNA631951) | gut metagenome | biome: gut microbiome; feature: rumen; material: RS-attached | host: Bos | place: Iran: Karaj | collected 2018-10 | reverse complement strand
CGTACATCATCGAGGCAAGGCCCTTCTTATCGTAAGGCGAAACGAGGCGGTAGATGTCGCCAAACTGTACGATAGGACGAATCTCCTTATACTCCTTGATGGCCTTGCGGCAGAGTTCCTTCTCGGCTTCGCTCATGTTCTTGGGCTGAATCTCCATACCGAGGCGCCCGCTCATGGCTACATCGATGCGATATTTCAGCGAAGTGGTGCGATAGACGGTGTGGTTAGGCGTAGCCGAGATATGGCAGGCTTGAGCGATGGCAGGGAAGAAATAAGAGGTGCCCCACTGCATATAGATGCGCTGGAGAGCATCGGTATTATCAGAAACCCAGAACTCATCGAAGTAAGGCAGCACCCCCCAGTTAGCACGTCCGCCACCCGAGGCACAGGCCTGGATGGTCAAGTCGGGATACTTGGCACGGATGCGCTCACAAGTCTTCTGGAAACCACGATGATACTCGATATAGAGGTGACTCTGGTCGTTCATCGTCAAATACTGCGAACCGTGATTCATAATCGACATGTTGGCATCCCACTTGATATAATCGATCTCAGGATACTTCGTCATCAGATTGTCGACAATCGAGAACACAAAGTCCTGCACCTTCGGATTCGACATATCGAGCACCAACTGAGTGCCGCCACGACCCAGTACAGGCTCACGCTTAGGAGCCTTCACGATCCAGTCGGGATGCTGCTCGTAAAGCTCGCTGACAGTGTTGGTCATCTCCGGCTCGATCCAGATACCGAACTTGATACCGTGCTTCTTGGCATCGCGCAACAGACCCTCGATGCCCTCAGGCAGCTTGTTCTTGTCAACCTCCCAATCTCCAAGGGCGCAGTTGTCGGTCTTACGCGGATACTTCACGCCAAACCAACCGTCATCCATCACGAAGAGCTCGCCACCCATCGAGGCAATGTCGCCCATCATCTGGTCCATTCCCTTCTGGTTGATATCGAAATAGACGCCTTCCCATGAGTTGAGCAGAATCTTACGCTCCTTGTTGCCATGAGCCAACTTGTAGTTGCGGCCCCATTTGTGGAAGTTACGACTCACACCTGAGAGCCCCTGCTTCGAGAAACTCAGGGCTACTGCCGGCGTAACGAATGTCTCGCCTTTCTTCAGATGATAGGCAGAATTGTCAGGATTGATGCCCGCAAAGAAATAGTGGAAATCGGTATCATCGGTCTCCACCTTCAGCTGGTAGTTACCGCTATAGACGATGGCTGCACCGATCACGTCGCCAGCATTCTCCTGTCCCTTGCCATCGAGCGAGAACATCACTTCGCCGTGGGCAGTATGGGCATTGCGCACACCATCCTTATTCTTGATAATCTTCTCGCCAGGCGTCAGAGGTTCCTCACAGAGGATAGCCTCATTACCCCAAGAGCCATAGAAGGAGCTCAGCCAGACATTGCCACGACGGATGGGCAGCGAGCAGGAAGCAAACTGCGTCAGCGTGACGGACTTAGCCTCACCATTGGTAATCTCTGCCCAGGTCTCGATCATGTCTTCATCCTGATAGACTTTGAAGCAGAGGTCGAGAGTCACAGGATAGACACGGTCCTTCATACTGATACGAGTGGTCTGGCCATCTTTCTTGATGGACCCTGTAGCCACCATATCCGACGAGAGATTGCCGTCGGCATGCGTCATGGCGAGGGCTGCCTCGGCAGGACAGTTCATACCATAGACAGGATAGGCATCCATACGCCCCCCACGAGGGTGCTGCAGGTTCTGCAAGTCGTAATCGCTTAACTTGGCCCCATAATACACATACTGGGGTTGTTTGTCTCCCTCCACATTCAGAACCATCGTGGTGTTCTTGGTCTGGAGAACCACCGACTCTGCCTTAGCCATCTGAGCTGAGGCGAGGAGTAATGCAAAAAACAAAAATTTCTTCATACGAAAATATGTTAGTTATTGATGATATGTTTCTGTGTGCAAAGATACAAAAAAATAACCAACCACTATACATATTATCTAACTTTTTCGTACCTTTGCAGCAGAAAGTGTAATCATCAGACAAACAAATACTATATGAACCTTCTGGATATCATCTTCTTGGCCATCGCGCTGGCAATGGACTGCTTTACGGTATCGATCGTCAGTGGCGTGATATTGAAATCACGTCCTCAGGAACAAGGAGAAACGGCAGCCATCGTCCGCATGGCTTTCTTCTTTGGCTTCTTTCAGGCAGCAATGCCGCTGCTCGGATGGTTGGGTATCAGTCATTTCCAGGCGATGATAGAGGCCTACGACCACTGGATAGCCTTCTCACTGTTACTGCTGATAGGTGGCAACATGATTCGTGAGACGTTTGGACCAGAGGAAGAGCAGCATTTCAACCCTCGAAAGCTCCGTACCCAGCTGATTCTGGCCGTTGCCACGAGCATCGACGCCCTGGCTATCGGCATCTCGTTTGCCTGTACGGGCTATGAGCATCTTTCCCAACTCACACTCCCTTTATCGATCATCGGCATGGTTTCTTTCCTTTTTAGCATCATTGGTTACCGGCTTGGTTCGCGCTTCGGCAAAGCCATTGCCCGTCGCCTGAAGCCAGAGTTGTTGGGAGGCATTTTGCTCATTCTGATTGGCGTGAAGATTCTCGTTTCCCACCTGTTCGCATAGATTTTTGTAAAAAAATGGTGCCAGATAGACGACAAAAGGAAAAAAATGACTATCTTTGCAATCGAAAACGTGTAAACGTTAAATATTAAACATTAAACATTAAAGATACGTGAACAATTCGCAATCTGCAATCTGCCAGTTCGTCAATAAGTATACTTATCCCATTTTATTGACCCTGTTCGTTGTTTGGACGTGCATCGGCATTTTCCCTCTTCAGAGCTACGAGACCGATGGTTATGAAATCATCCTTGGTTGCGACGTGATGTATCGTGAGGGATGGTCATTTCCCCCCATCTACTCCTACGAGTACCGCATGCAGCCACTGATCACCATCCTGATAGTCAGTTTGAAACACCTGATGCCCTTCTTGACCTGCGAACAGATCTACAGTATCATGACAGTGGTGTCGAGCCTCATCTTCCTGATAGGCTGCATCCGTTTCGCTGAATACGTCACAGGTGCCAGCAAGACGAAGATTCTCATCGCTGCGATGCTCCTGCCAGAGATGTATGCCATCGCCATGTATCCCAATTCGGCCATTCCCTCGGCAGCCTGTTTCCTCTGGGGCCTGATACTCATGAGCCGCGAGCGCTATTGGTATGCCGGTGCGCTCTTTGCCTTGGCCATCATCCTGCGCCTTGATATCACCATCGTCCTGCCAACGGTCCTGGCCATGTTTATTTTCATGGGGAAATCCATCAAGCGTGCCTTCACTCTCTCTATTATCATGGGTGTAGGCTTTGTGGCTGCTGCCATATTCATGTTCTGGATGACGGGAGCAGAGTTCCTGCCCACCTATAACAGCTATCAGAAGTGGAACTTCATCATCACCACTCAGGAGCGCGTGCTCTGCATCTTAGGCTTCTACTCGCTGGCCTATGTCGTGTTGGCACCTCTCGGACTCTATGTGGTCATCAAGAAAAAGAACTGGCGCGAATTGTTCCTCATCATGCTGCCCATCATCCTGCTACATAGCATCTACGTGCTCTTCGGCAATGCCTCGAAGCATTTTCTCTATAATGCACCCTTCGTCATCATTTTAGGTATCCATGCCTTGACCTGGCTGAAGGAGCAGCTGAGCACACGCCCAGTACTAAAGTGGGCTGTCTATGTGCTGGTACTGCTCTTCATGACCGTCTCCGTGCGTAAGCGTAACCTCGATATGCCTTGGCTACAGGAGAATCCGCTCCATCAGATAGGTATGGTAACACCTTTCTTCTCGATTCAGAACGGTCACTCTGAATACACCGTCGGTCTGGGAGCCGGCTATCAGCTGATTACCAACGACGAGTGCATGCTCCTGACGGGCCACATCTTCTATCCCTGGTATATCCACTCACTGAAACAGGTCATCCGCAACTGGCGCGAACAACAGAAGGCTGTGCTCGACAAGGTTCCCACTTCCAATATCCTGACTTTCGAGTGGGGTGCATCGGCTCCCGTCTCATTCATGCTGATGACAGAGGACAACCATTTCCGCATCGAAGAGAATATGCCTGAGGAATACCGGTTCACCATCTCCAACCCTCAGCACGAGCTGCGCTTCTGGCGCGTGGTTCTGCCCGCTGGTGTCAGAGACCGTGACGAGATTGCCTCCTATATCGAAAGTGTTCCTGCCAACTATCCAGAAGGCGAACAATATATCATCGCTGCCTCTAACCACTATGGTACCTCACATTTCCTCGATGAGATTGCTCAGACAGGCAAACTGAAGAAAAAGGCAGAAAGATTATACCAAATCATCAAATAAACGTGATGCTATGCAGTCAGTAATTACCCCACCCCGACTGGCCATCGTCGTACCTTGCTATAATGAAGAAGAAGTACTGACAGAGACCAACAACCGTCTGACCACTCTGCTGAATGAACTCATCAGCAGGAAGAAGATTACGGCTGAAAGTTTCATCGTCTATGTCAACGACGGTTCGAAAGATCAGACGTGGCAGTTGATCTGCCAACTACAGCAGGGCAACACGCACGTCAGAGGCATCAAACTGGCCCACAATGCCGGACACCAGAATGCCCTGATGGCAGGACTTGAGTCCTTTAAAGGTGAAGCTGACGCGATGGTCACTATCGATGCTGACCTGCAGGACGATGTGAATGCCATCACCGCTATGGTCGACGAATACCTTCATGGCTCGGACATCATCTATGGCGTCAGGAAGGAACGTACGACTGATACCTTCTTCAAGCGCTCTACAGCGCAGCTATTCTATAAGCTCATGGCCCTTATGGGGGCTGACACCATCTACAACCATGCCGACTACCGACTGATGAGCCGACGGGCCGTAGAGGCACTCTGTCAGTATCCAGAGCGTAACCTGTTCCTGCGCGGACTGGTACCGCTGTTGGGCTTTACCACGAAGAATGTCTATTACGACCGTGCTGAGCGGTTTGCAGGCGAGAGCAAGTACCCGCTGACCAAGATGCTTGCCTTTGCCATCGACGGCATCACCTCGTTCAGCATCAAGCCCATCACTATCATCTTCATGACAGGTATCGGCTGTTTCATCATCGGTCTCTGTCTGCTGGGCTGGGGTCTCTACTCTTACATCAACGACATGGTTGTACCAGGCTGGACCTCACTGTTGCTCTCTCTCTGGCTTATCGGTGGTGTGATGATTACGTCACTGGGGGTTATCGGACAATATATCGGTAAAATATATATAGAGGTGAAACATCGACCGCGCTACCATATCGAGGAAATCGTATGACAATACAAATCCAACAGCTCAGCATCGGCTATCCTTCCAAACGTGGTGTGAGGGTAGTGGCAGAGGGCATCAGCGGTGCCATCCGCAGTGGTGAACTCACCTGCCTGCTGGGCGCCAACGGTGTGGGTAAGTCCACACTACTGCGCACGCTCTCGGCCTTCCAACCGAAAATTAGGGGTGAGGTACTCATCCAAGGGCGCGACCTCTCAGGCTATACTGATAAGGAACTGAGCCGACTCATCGGAGTGGTCCTTACTGAGAAACTTGATATCAGAAACATGACGGTGCGTGAACTCGTCAGCTTGGGGCGCTCACCTTACACAGACTTCTGGGGGAACTACTCAAAAGATGATCTGCAGATTGTCGATGAATCCATCCGTCTGGTTGGCATCGAGGACTTAAGCCGACGACCTATCCAGACGCTGAGTGATGGTGAACGCCAGAAGGTGATGATCGCCAAAGCCCTGGCTCAGCAGACTCCTGTCATCTATCTCGACGAGCCGACGGCCTTCCTCGACTACCCCAGCAAGGTGGAAGTACTGCAACTGCTCAGGCGTATCTGTTCAGAGGCAGGCAAGACTGTCTTCCTCTCTACACACGACGTGGAACTGGCGCTGCAACTGGCTGATACCGTCTGGTTGATGACTCGTGAGCAGGGGGTTACTATAGGCTCTCCACAGCAACTGGCACGTGAGGGAGTTCTCGCCAGATTCATCGAGCGTGAAGGCATCACCTTCAACCCTGAGACTCTGGCTATCACTGTCAGAAAAGGAAATTAACGACAACAATCAACGAAGACTATGATATACGGACATGGAGACGATATCTTCCGCTACGGCGACAAGATCAAAATGAACTTCAGCTCGAACGTTTATAATCGGGCTGACTACACAGAGCTCAAAGAACACCTGATGGACCACTTTGAGGTCGTCAGCCACTATCCTGAGCCTGATGCACATTCACTGGAAAGCATGATTGCCGAAAAGCTTGAAGTGCCAGAGAATACGGTGATGGTAACTAATGGCGCCAACGAGGCTATCTACCTCATTGCACAGCTTTATAAGGGCTGGGCATCGATTATTCCTCAACCTACGTTCACGGAATATGAAGATGCTTGCAGGGCCTATGGTCACCTCATCTCTTACGACACTACCGACGAGCTCGAGATGCTACCAGAAGACCGTATCTACTGGCTCTGCAACCCAAACAACCCTACAGGCAACGTGCTCGTGAAAAATCTCATCACTCATATCGTCCGTAAGCACCCCCGTTACCTATATGTCGTCGATCAGTCGTATGCCGATTACACCCTCTGTCCGATGATCCAACCTAAAGAGATGGTCGACTGTTTCAACCTCATGCTGCTCTTCTCGCTCTCGAAGAAGTACTGCATCCCTGGTCTTCGTCTTGGCTACATCGTTGCCTCGCCTATCATTATCGACCGTCTGAAACATATCCGCCAACCCTGGACAATCAACGGTATGGCCATTGAGGCAGGTAAATTCTTTATCAGACGTGATCCGAAGATGATTCCTGATCTCAACGATTATCTTGCAGAAGCTCAACGACTACACGACACACTTTCTGCCATAGATGGACTATTGGTCATGAAGACCGATACCAACTTCATGCTCGTCAACATCGATGAAGGCAACACGCAAGAACTGAAGAAATGGCTCATCGAAAACTATGGTATTCTCATCCGCGATGCCTCCAACTTCCGTGGGCTCGACAACCACTGCTTCCGCATTACCTCTCAGACACCCGAGGAGAACAATGCGCTCGTTGAGGCACTGACTGAATACATAGAGTGGAAGAAAGAAATGTGACACTCATGGAAATCAATATAGACCGCACCCATTGGTACGACCACATTTGGGCATCACTGATATTCTTCACCCGCCTGCCATTCTGGCGGTTCCACCAGCCTCCTAAGGAATGCTATGCTTCTGTCGTAGAGCATTGGCCACTGGTGGGGTGGCTTACTGGTGGGGTGATGGCAGCTGTATTGTGGTTTGGTAATATGGTCATGCCTTGGGCTGTAACCGTCATTGTAGCCATTGTTGTCAGACTTCTGCTCACAGGCGCTCTTCATGAAGACGGACTAGCTGATTTCTTCGACGGGTTCGGAGGAGGAGGTAGTGACCGTCAGCGAATCCTCGACATCATGAAGGACTCTCACATCGGCACTTATGGCGTGCTTGGTCTTATCCTCTATATGTTATTGCTCTGGGGCTGTCTCAGTTCACTTACTCCATGGGTGGCTGCTCTTGCCGTCTTTGCTGCTGATCCTTATGCAAAAATGGTTACCAGTCAACTTGTGGTCATGATGCCTTATGCCCGTCGTGAGGAAGAGGCCAAGGCCAAGGTTGTCTATCGAAAAATCTCAGCCCTCAGCGGAGTGAGTCTCGCCTTTCAAGGCTTGCTGCCCTTAGCACTCTTCATCTGGCTCACAGGCTCATCGTGGGAGACACTTGTCTTTATCCCTGCCCTCACGATGTATTTCCTCTATCTGCTTATCTGGCGCAAGCTACACGGCTACACTGGCGACTGCTGTGGAGCTGTCTGTCTGCTTGTTGAGCTCTCCTTCTACCTTACACTCATTGTAGGATGGTAAATGCTGTCTGTCTGCTCATTGGCTGGGTGCTCGACCTCATTTTTGGCGACCCCTCAAAACTGCCACATCCTGTGGTCTGGTTTGGTAAGTTGATTGCAGCAGGCGAGCATCGACTGAACAAAGGGTCACATCGTCGTCTGAAGGGTGCGCTCCTTGCCATTGGTCTTATTCTCTTTATCTTTGCCTTAGCCTGGTTACTCAGGATGGTATTAGGCATCTTCGCCTTGTTTATCTACGATGGTTCTAACATCCATCAGATACCATTACTATTGTATCTCTTCGACATCCTCGCCATCTTCTACTGTCTGGCAGGAACAACCCTCATCCGCGAAGTGCGCGAGGTGTTTCTGGCTTTAGACCGCTCGCTGGAGGAAGGCCGCCAACAGGTTGCCCGTATCGTTGGGCGCGATACCTCACAGCTCTCAGCTCAGGAAGTGCGCACAGCAGCCCTCGAAACACTTGCAGAGAACCTTAGCGATGGTGTCATCGCTCCTTTATTCTGGCTGCTTCTACTTGGTACTCCTGGCATGCTTGCCTATAAGATGGTGAATACGCTTGACTCGATGATTGGTTATCATACGGAGCGCTATCTTGAATTCGGATGCGTTGCAGCCCGTATCGACGATGCCGCCAATTATATCCCTGCCCGTCTCACAGCCTTGCTGATGATCCTCCCCTCACTCTTCACTTTTCACTTTTCACTTCTCTCTTTCGTTCGTCGTTACGGACGAAGCCATGCATCGCCCAACAGTGGCTATCCGGAATCTGCTCTCGCTGCCATCCTTGACTGTCGTTTCGGAGGTCCACACGATTATTTTGGTGAACGTTTCGACAAACCTTACATTGGCACGAATCCTCGAGAGCTCACCACAGACGATATGAAAACAGCCATCCGCATCAATCGGACAGCTGAAATCCTGATGGTTGGCATCGTGGCCATCCTATTTGGTTGTTTTTCCTTCTTACCCTTTTAGCTTTTTGCTTTTCCTATAAGCCAATGGGCTGACGCCCGCCTTTGTACGGAAGAAGTTGGTCAATGCACTCTGGTCGCTGAAGTTCAGTTCGTCAGCAATCTCGCTGATGGTCTTGTCTGTCGTCTTCAGTTGGATGCAGATCTCATTATAGAGGAAGTTCGAGAGATAACTCAGCACCGTATTGCCCGTTAGTTCCTTGATGGTCCGCGAGAGATACGTCACCGACAAGTTCAGATGGTCGGCATAGAACTGCACCTGCCGCTCCCTCTTGAAGTTCCTCGAAGCCAGATGGAGGAAGATCTTCAGGATGTTATCCTTGTGTTTCAGGTCGTGCGTATTGATCTCGTTGCCAGAAATCAGCTCAGCTAACATGAAAAGGCAGATGTTCAACTGATACTTGATCATTTCATTCTTATAGAGGTGAGGGGTCACGATCGTCCTTTGGATGTTGGTCATCATCTGATAGAACGACGCAGCCTGCATCTCACCCAGATGAACCACTGGCATGGAACTGAACACCTCTATCGGGTTCTGCCCTTTAAAATGTTCATGATTGGTAACCAAACTGTCGAAGTAATTCTTTTCCACCAGCAGATGAATCGACGACACCTCCTCAGAACAGTCCTCAACGGTGAAGTTGTCGTACGGCTGCTTCACAAACAGGTCGTGCATCTCCAGCCTGACCCGATGGCCATTGATCAGATAGACCTCCCATCCATCTACGATGAGATTAATGGAATAGAAACTGCCAAGCCCGGGATGAACCACGCGCCGCATCACATCGCGATCGGCAGTAAAGCAAACCAAAGCCGAACCAAACAGTCCGTCGATATCGTTTTGCTCAGTGAATTCTTCCAGGTTATAAATACCGCTTTGATTCATCACGTTTAGGTTTCACACTTGACTGTGCAAAGATACAACAAAAAACTGATGTTTGCAAATTTTTGAATAAATAAGTGCCACTTACTGAATAATAAGCGGCTCTTATTTGAGATTAAGTGATACTTATTTCAGGCTAAACCATGATTATCAGGGCTTGTGTCGTTTTTTACAAAAAATGGTTCGTTTTTTATAATACAGGGAAAGGAAAATCTCCCTATCTTTGCAGCCGAGAACATAACTCAAAACAATTATTCATAACAAACAAAACAATCTATGGTGACATTCTTGGTTCTTTTCCAATTGTGTATTGTCCTCGCACTGATTTTCATCGGTGCCAGAGTCGGAGGCATCGGACTGGGTATCTACGGAATGGTAGGTGTCTTCATCCTTGTCTTTATCTTCGGCATGCATCCAGGCAAAATTCCCATCGATGTGATGCTGATTATTGCTTCGGTGATTACGGCAACGGCTGCACTACAGGCCGCTGGTGGTCTGGACTACCTAGTAGGCTTGGCAGCAAAGTTCCTGCGTAAGCACCCCACTCACATTACTTATTATGGTCCGCTGACCACCTGGCTCTTCTGTCTCGTGGCTGGTACGGCCCATACCTCTTATTCGCTGTTGCCGATTATCTCGGAGATCGCCAAGAACTCTAAGATCCGTCCTGAGCGCCCCATGACAGTGGCCACGATTGCTGCCTCGCTGGGTATTACAGGTTCGCCTATGTCGGCTGCTACGGCTGCTGTGATCTCGACAGACCTGCTTGGCGGGCAGGGCATCGAGCTGAAGGACGTCCTGCTCATCTGTATCCCAGCCTCGCTGATCGCTATCCTTGTGTCTGCATTCGTTCAGAACCGTGTAGGCAAGGAACTGGAGGATGATCCTGAATACCAGCGCAGAGTGCGTGAAGGTCTGATTAATCCTGAGGCTGAGGCTAAGGCCATGCAACAGATGGAACAGAGTCCGAATCCACGTGCTAAATGGAGTGTGGTGGCGTTCCTTCTTGGTGTTGTCCTCGTGGTCATCTTCGGTAGTGTGCCTTCCCTGCGTCCTTCGTTCGAGGCTGACGGTGTAGTCACCCAACTCTCGATGCCTGAAACGATTGAGATCCTGATGATGTCGATTGCAGCCCTCATCCTGATTGTGGGTAAGGCGAGCGTGAAGAAAGCCGTCAGCGGCAACATCTTTGGTGCCGGTATGAATGCCATGATCTCTATCTTTGGTATCGCATGGATGGGTGACACCTTCTTCAATGGCAACATCGAGTTCTTTAAGAGTCACATCGCTGACATCGTGACTCAGTATCCGTTCCTCTTCTCTGTGGCCCTGTTTATCATGAGTATCATGCTCTTCTCACAGGCTGCCACTGTGCGCACCCTCTTCCCGTTGGGCATGGGACTGGGCATCCCACCATTGGCACTCGTGGCTATGTTCCCTGCCGTGAATGGTTATTTCTTCATCCCCAATTATCCGACAGAGGTGGCTGCTATCAACTTCGACACTACTGGAACGACGCGAATCGGCAAGTATGTGCTCAACCACTCGTTCCAACTCTCTGGCTTTATCACTACCTTTGTCAGCATTGGCATCGGCTATCTGATAATTACATTTCTTTATTAAATAACAACTATTACTCACAATTTTAAAACTCAAACAATTATGAAAACAATGCGTAATGTATTAATGCTTTTGGCACTATTGGTTTCAGTTAACATCGTTGCTAAACCAAAGATTCGTATCATCGCTACTGGCGGCACCATCGCTGGTGTCAGTCAATCGTCAACCTCTTCAAGTTATAGTGCAGGACAAGTAGGTATCCAGACACTTATCGACGCCGTTCCCCAGATGCTGTTTCTGGCCGACGTGACTGGTGAACAGCTTGTGAACATCGGTTCTCAGGACATGAATGACCAGGTTTGGCTGAAACTGGCTAAGCGTATCAACCAGTTGCTGAACGAGGAAGGCTACGACGGTGTGGTTATCACTCACGGAACAGACACCATGGAAGAGACAGCCTACTTCCTGAATCTCACCGTGAAGAGCGATAAGCCCGTGGTATTGGCAGGTTCTATGCGTCCTTCAACAGCTATCAGCGCCGACGGTCCTGCTAATCTCTACAATGCTGTGGCTGCAGCCGTTTCACCTGCTGTTAAGGGTATGGGCATCATCTGCTGCATGAACAACCAGCTTCTGGATGCCAAGACCGTCATCAAAACACACACCATCGACTGCGACACTTTCGAGGGCGGTCCTTCGGGCATCATCGGTTACATCTACAATGGCGAGGCTCACATGCTTCAGACTCCTAATAATATTCACACCACGAAGTCGGAGTTCGACGTAACCAATCTGGAGAAACTTCCTAACGTAGGTATCGTTTACGGTTATGCCAATGCATCTCCACTGCCTATGCAGGCTTTCGTTGATGCCAAGTTCGACGGTATCGTGCTGGCAGGTGTAGGCGACGGTAATTTCTACAAAGACGTGTTCGATGTAGCAGTCAAAGCTCAGGAGAGCGGTATCCAGATTGTACGTTCTTCACGCTGCCCGACTGGTCCTACCTGTCTGAACAGCGAGGTTGACGATGCCAAATATCATTTCGTGGCTTCACTTGATCTTAATCCACAGAAGGCCCGCGTGCTGCTTATGTTGGCTCTGACCAAGACACACGACTGGAATCAGATTCAGGAGTACTTTAAGAAGTATTAATTCCTGTGTGAGAAGTGAAAAGTTAAAAATGAAAAGTATTATGAAGAAATCACTATTATTCGGAATCATGCTGTGCATGACGCTGACAGCGAATGCCCAGCAGGACAAGGACGCTTCGGCAGGTGAGCAATCACTGTTCGAGAGAATTACGAAATTGGAGAAGAAGCAGGATTATTTCCATCTCCTGCTGAACCTCAACAATAGTTTCGATGTGAATCAGGGCAATGGCGATTTTCAGAATGCGAAGTTCAACATGCGCCAGATTCGTATTGAGGCTAAGGGCAACATCAACGAAACCTTCTCTTTCCGTTGGCGTCAACGCCTGAACCGCAGCACCTCGCCTACACCTGATGGTATCGACAACATGCCTTCATCAGCTATCGACGTAGCTGGCATCGGTGTTAAGACGGGCGACGTCTTCTCTATGTTCCTCGGTAAGCAATGTGCTGCATACGGAGGTATCGAGTTCGACCTCAACCCCATTGAGATTTACGAATATTCAGACATGGTGGACTATATGAGCAACTTCCTCACTGGTGCCAACTTCCAGTTCCAGTTGAATCCTAGCCATCAGTTGCAGTTGCAGGTACTCGACAGCCGTAGTGCCAGCATGGAAGACATGTATGGCCAGGGCTACGAACAATCGAAAGTGCCCCTGGTTTACACCGTCAACTGGAATGGTAGTTTCGGTGGTGTGTTCAATACGCGCTGGAGTTACTCTCTCATGAGCCAGGCCAAGGGCTATCAGAGCCATTACGTTGCCTTGGGTAACGAACTGAATCTCAACAGGTTCAATGCATTCTTCGACGTGATGTATATGCGTGAGGGTATCGATCGTGAAGGCATTATCTCAGGCATTGTAGGCAACAACAATCAGGGCGGTCACTTGAACGATGCCGAGTATCTTTCGTTTGTATTGAAAGCCCAGTATCGCTTCAGCCCGAAATGGAACATCTTTGTCAAGGGAATGCTTGAGAACGAAGGTCTCTCAAAGGACAACAAAGACGGCAATATCCGCACCATCGAGAAAGGTAAGTATCGCACGGCATACGGTTATCTCGCAGGCATCGAGTTCTATCCACTGAAGAGCAGCAACCTGCACTTCTTCCTCACCTATGTGGGCCGCCACTATAGTTACACTGACCGTGCTAAAGTCTTAGGCTGCGATAACTACAGCACAAACCGTATCTCACTTGGCTACATTTGGCAGGTGCCGATGTTCTAAAATATAAAACAATAAACATTAAACATTTTATAAATTATGTCAGATCAGAAATTCAGAGTAGAGTCCGACCTCTTAGGCGAACTCAAAGTTCCAGCAGACGCCCTCTATGGCGTACAGACACAGCGTGGTATCAACAACTATCACATCTCGCGCAAGACGATGTCAATGTATCCCGACTTCATCATTGCCATTGCTTACGTGAAGCTGGCTGCAGTTGAAACCAACCACACCCTTGGTGTGATCAACGACGAGATCGCAGGCGCCATCTCACAGGCCTGTCGCGAAATCATTGATGGTAAGTGGCACGACAACTTCCCCATCGACATGATGCAGGGTGGTGCAGGTACATCTGTCAACATGAATGCCAATGAGGTGATTGCCAACCGTGCCCTTGAGATCATGGGTCACGAGAAGGGCGACTACCAGTATTGCTACCCCAACGACCACTGTAACTGCGGACAGTCTACCAACGACGTTTATCCCACCACCATCCGTCTGGCCTTGATTCGTATGAACAAGAGTCTGGTGGCTGCACTTACAGGCTTGATCAGTGCCCTGCGTTATAAAGGCGAGGAGTTTGCCGACTGCATTAAGATGGGTCGTACCCAGCTGCAGGATGCCGTTCCTATGACCTCAGGTCAGGAGTTCAACGCCTACGCCAACAACCTCGAGGAGGAAATCCTCAACCTCGAGCGCAACGTGAAACTGCTTCACGAGATCAACATGGGTGGTACAGCCATTGGTACAGGTCTGAACGCTGTTCCTGGCTTCGCTAAGCTTTGCGCTGCCAACCTGTCGAAACTTACAGGCGAGGCCTTCGTTAGTGCCAGCGACCTGATTGAGGCTACACCTGATACAGGTGCATATGTCAGCTATTCTTCAGCCCTGAAGCGTCTGGCTGTGAAACTTTCTAAGATCTGTAACGACCTCCGTCTGATGGCCTCTGGTCCTCGTTGCGGACTCCATGAGATTAACCTGCCTGCAAAGGCTCCCGGCTCTTCGATCATGCCAGGAAAGGTGAACCCCGTTATTCCTGAGGTAGTGAACCAGGTATGCTTCAAGGTGATTGGTAACGATACTGCCGTCAGCTTCGCTGCTGAGGCTGGTCAGCTGCAGCTCAACGTGATGGAGCCCGTCATCACCGAGTGTCTCATCGAGAGTCTGGTTTGGCTGAAGAACGGCATCGAAACCCTCACAGAGGAGTGTGTACTTGGCATTACCGTTAATAAGGAGCATTGTTTGGAGATGGTTAAGAACTCTATCGGTATCGTTACAGCCCTCAATCCTTACATTGGCTACAAGACCTCATCGAAGGTTGCCAAGGAGGCCTTTGAGACGAACCGCAGCGTTTACGAAATCGTGCTTGAAAAGGGTCTGATGACTCAGGATAAGCTCGACGAGGCTCTCGATCCCGCTAAGATGCTTTCTTCTCATAAGTTCATCAAGTAATTATTGAGAACAATTTGCAAACCAGAAGCCCCGATGACTGCAATAATCATCGGGGCTTACTTTTTATGCTTTGTCTTCTATTCTTCAGCGAAAGCAGCAGCTTCTGCCTCAGCAATGATATCCTCCTTGGATTTCTCTTTATGAGAGATGTCAGAGAGATCGAATTCAACCTCCCCCGACTCCTCCAAAGGAGTGGAGGATCTGCGGGCAGAAGACTCCGTAAGGCCCTCCTCCCTTTTTGGGAGATCGGGAGAGGTTATGATGAAGTTCTGCTCCTGATCAGTGTCGGGAACAGCCATAGCAGGCTCTTCCTCCATCTTTGTGCGATTGGTCTTGGCAGCAAAGATAGTATCTACAAACTGTGGCTCACGCTTCAGACGCTTCAGAGTAGCTTCTGAAGCCAATTGCTGCGATTCTTTTTTGGAGTAACCTGTACCACGTTCACCAGCAATACCTTCAAGTACAACTTGGAAACAGAAAACAGGACTGCCGTTTTCATCTTTCTGCTGCTTCAACATGCGGAATTCGAGACGCACACGATTCTTCTGACTCCACTCCAAAAGTTTAGACTTGAAGTTGACTTCCTTGAAAGCCACTTTGTCGATATCTACATATTTACCCAATATCTGCTTCTCAAAGAACTCAAGACAGGCCTCATAGCCACGATCAAGATAGATAGCTCCCACTAAAGCCTCAAGGGCATTACCTTCGACATAACTATTATGCGAGGTGGAATGTCCGGAGGAAAGCAGCAGACTGCCCAGTCCCATCTCATTAGCTATCTTGCCTAATGTCTCGCGCGATACCAGTTTGGAACGTGTATTGGTGAGGAATCCTTCGCGTTTACCCTCGTAATGACGATAAACGATATATCCCACCGCAGCATCGAGTATGGCATCACCCAGGAACTCCAGCCGCTCATTATTCAGTGGCTTGCCCTTATCGTTGCGCTTACGGATGCTCTTATGCATCAACGCCATCTTGTAATACTCGATGTTGCGGGGATAGAATCCCAATATCGCGTAAAGAGAAGAAAAAAGCTCCTTCTCCTCGCGGAAAGGGAGCTTGATAATATCAATAATATCCTTAAGCCTCATACTTCTTGAATACCACACAAGCATTGTGACCACCAAAGCCGAAGGTATTGCTAAGACCAGCACGAACCTGACGCTTCTGAGCCTTGTTGAAGGTGAAATTCAGATTATAATCAATCTCAGGATCCTCATCGCCTTCCTCATGGTTGATAGTAGGAGGAACAATGTCGTTCTGAATAGCCAGAACAGTTACCATTGCCTCTACAGCACCAGCAGCACCCAGCAAGTGACCTGTCATTGACTTCGTAGAAGAGATATTGAGCTTGAAGGCAGCATCGCCAAATACCTCCTTGATGGCCTTAGCCTCAGAGATATCACCTACGTGGGTAGAAGTACCGTGAACATTGATATAGTCGATGTCCTCAGGCTTCAAACCAGCATCCTCGAGCGCATTCTTCATAACGAGCTTGGCACCCAGTCCCTCAGGATGAGAAGCAGTGATATGATGAGCATCAGCACTCATACCTGCACCAATCATCTCAGCATAGATTTTAGCACCACGAGCCTTGGCATGCTCGAGCTCCTCAAGAATCAGACAACCTGCACCCTCAGCCATAATAAATCCATCACGACTGGCACTGAAAGGACGGCTTGCCTTCTCAGGCTCATCGTTACGGGTAGAAAGGGCCTTCATGGCATTGAAACCACCCACGCCAGTAGCACAGATAGCAGCCTCAGCACCACCTGCTACGATAGCATTAGCCTTACCCAGACGAATCAGGTTGAAGGCATCAGCAAGTGCATTTGAAGAAGAGGCGCAAGCAGAAGCCGTGATATAGTTGGGACCATGGAAGCCGTACATGATTGAGATCTGTCCAGCAGCAATGTCAGCAATCATCTTCGGGATAAAGAAGGGATTGAACTTAGGACCATCGGCCTCGTGCAGAGCATAGTAGCCCACTTCTTCCTCGAAGGTCTTAATTCCACCGATACCGACGCCATAGACTACACCAATGCGGTCCTTGTCCTCGGTTTCCAAATCCATCTTACTATCCTCGACAGCCTGCTTGGCGGCAATCATGGCCAGCTGGGTATAGCGGTCCATCTTGCGGGCCTCTTTACGGTCGAGAAATGCGTTTATATCAAGGTTCTTAACCTCGCAAGCAAACTGTGTCTTGAATTTGCTTGCATCAAAAAGCGTAATAGGTGCTGCGCCACTGACTCCTGCAATGAGGTTCTTCCATGTTTCCTCAGGAGTATTGCCCACTGGCGTTACTGCGCCAAGACCTGTTACAACTACTCTTTTTAATTCCATAAGCAACAATTAAAGCATAATGGTTGCTTCTGACATGAAGCAACCATTATGTTATGATCAAAATTTATTTTGCATTCTCCTCGATGTAAGCGATAGCATCACCTACAGTACCGATCTTCTCAGCCTTATCATCGGGAATAGAAATACCAAACTCCTTCTCGAACTCCATAATCAGCTCAACAGTATCCAAAGAATCTGCGCCCAGATCATTTGTGAAGCTTGCTTCTGGCTTTACTTCAGCCTCATCTACACCGAGTTTGTCTACAATAATTGCCTTTACTTTGCTTTCAATTTCTGACATAATTTTAATACTTTAAAATGTTAATAATGAATTTGCTATCTTGAAAATTATCAGCCATTTGCTGAAATCGGGTGCAAAGTAACACATTTTCTTTCACTTACGCAAATTTTTTTAAGAAAAACTGACTATCTATTGCACAAAAGGGGTGTATCTGTGCATATTTTTGCCCTTTTTTTGCATCTGCTACTATATAAATTGCCAAAAATTTAATAAATTCTCTAATTTAGTTTGGCTAATTGAAAAAGTTTCTGTAGCTTTGCGGAATAAAATAATTAAAGATGTCATTTACAGAAAAAGCAAACCAGATTTTCAATCGTGCCATCAGCGACTATCATCTGACGGATGATGTTAATACGCCGATTCAGAATCCGTATAAGAAAGACAGTATCGAATCCATGCTTTACCTGAAATGCTGGATTGATACCGTTCAGTGGCATTTTGAGGATATCATCCGTGATCCTCATATCGATCCTGTGGAAGCTCTTTCCCTGAAGCGTCGCATCGATCACAGTAATCAGGATCGCACAGATCTGGTGGAAGAGATAGATTCTTATTTCCGTCAGTACTATAGTGAGGTGAAGCCATCAGATGATGCTCGTCTGAATACGGAGAGTCCTGCTTGGGCAGTAGACCGCCTGAGCATCCTTGCCTTGAAGATCTATCATATGCAGGAACAGGTTGATCGTCAGGATGCTGAACCTGCACATATTGAAAGGTGCAAGGCAAAGCTTGATGTACTGCTGGAACAGCAAAAGGATCTGGCGCTGGCCATCGATCAGCTGCTGGAAGATATTGAAGCAGGTCGTAAGTATATGAAGGTATATCGCCAGATGAAGATGTATAACGATCCTGCGACCAATCCTATTTTATATAAGAACAAATAAGAGAGGAATAGTGAAGAAAGAGCATATCCTTGTCATACGATTCTCTGCACTGGGCGATGTGGCAATGACTGTTCCAGTGATATGGGCTTTAGCAAACCAGTATCCTGATATTCGTATCACGGTATTGAGCAAGAAATTTGCACGTCCACTCTTCTATGACCTGGCACCTAACGTGAACTTCATGGAAGCCGATCTCAATAAGGAGTATCATGGAGTGAAAGGTCTGAATGCACTCTATCGCAGACTTGTTGCCAAGCAGTTTACAAAAGTAGCTGACCTTCACAATGTGTTGCGCTCTGAATATCTGAGAATGCGCTTCAATCTGGGTCGCTATCGTGTGGAGCATATAGACAAACATCGTCAGCAGCGCAAGAAACTTACCTCTTATAAGAATAAGGTGAAGAAGCAGCTGCCCAGTTCGTTTGAAAACTATGCTGAGGTGTTTGAGCGCCTGGGGTATCCTGTTGATATCCGCCAATTCCATTCTATTTTCCCTGAAGAAGGTGGTAACCTGAATCTGCTTCCCAAAGAGATAGGTCCGAAAAAGAGTTTTGAACAGTGGATAGGTATTGCGCCCTTTGCAGCCCACGATGGTAAAGTATATCCCCCAAGACTGATGGAGCAGGTCATTTTTAATTTGATACAGAAATACCCCAAGGGACGCATCTTCCTTTTCGGAAAAGGTGAGCTGGAGGATAAATACCTGCAGTTATGGTGTGCTCAATATCGACAATGCCTGATGGTAAGCAAGCATTGTGAGGATAATATCTATCAAGAACTGATTTTGATGAGTCATCTCGATGTGATGCTCTCAATGGATTCTGCCAATATGCATCTGGCCTCACTCACAGGAATCCCTGTAGTCAGCGTCTGGGGAGCTACTCATCCAATGGGAGGATTCCTTGGATTTAATCAGAATGCTGATAATGTGATACAGCTCGATCTGGAATGCAGACCATGCAGTATATATGGTAATAAGCCTTGTCAGCGAGGCGACTATGCTTGTCTACAAAACATTCCGCCAGAGCGGATTGTTGAGAGAATAACAACCCTAATTAATAACTAAACATTCACATTTATGAAGTACATTTGCGAAGTTTGCGGTTATGTCTATGACCCCGCAGTAGGAGATCCCGACAATGGTATCGAGCCAGGAACAGCCTTTGAGGATATCCCCGATGACTGGGTATGCCCTGTCTGTGGCGTAGGCAAGGAAGAATTCAAGCCTGAGTAAATTAAATAAGGTGGCAACGATTGATTGCCACCTTATTTAATAATAGTACAAGAACTATTATTCCTTTTTTTCGATTTTTAAGAGATCCATACAGTAATATTCCATTCCTGCTATCTTCTCTGATTGATAGTCACCCCAATTAACATCCATATTATAGACATCACCTGAGAAGACAACTTTCAGATCCTCCTGCAGAAAGTCTATATCAGGAAATGATTCTGGATAATACCTGACGATGGTAACATCGCTTCCAGGATATTTATAGGCAATATACCACTTACGAAGATATTTATCCTTTTTGATAGTACCCTGCTGATCATTGACAGTCATGATGATATCCTGATTACAGTTACAGCTGGGCTTAATCTTATTAGTAAACTGATTGGTAAATAGGAAATAGTCATTATCCGAAAAATAGAGTTTCAGTTTGTTACCAATAAGTTCATATCGATTGATATTGACTATATTCTTATCAAAATAAATAGATTCATCATCGATAGCCAATACCTCAGTCTGAGTAACTGATTCCTTAATCAAAGTATTATTCTTACTTCTGACTCTTCCGAAATCAGTCACGTTGGCTAAAGAATAGGCTTTCACATTATTACCAGAGAACTCGACAGAGAACTTATGATACTCTACCTTGAAAGAATCCACTTCATGAAAATAGCCATCAACATCCCAACCTAATAGTCTCCATTCGCCTTGCAAATCATCACTGATATTATCTTTCAGACAACCAGTCAATAAGATAATAGACATGATGACACTTAGTAAACCAACTATTTTTTTCATAACTATCCGACAATTTTTCGCTAACTTAACTCCAACATTCTCTCAATAGGCTTGACAGCTTCTTTTGCTATCTCAGGATCAATCTCTATTTGAGGATTTTCATTCTTCAGACAATTATAGACTTTCTCCAGCGTATTCATCTTCATATACTGGCACTCGTTACAGCTGCATTCCAAGCCGCTCTCGCTGATTTCAGGAGGCACAGGTATAAACTCCTTGTCAGGACAAGTTCGCTGCATTTCGTGTAGGATTCCAGCCTCTGTAGCCACAATAAACTGCTTCTTATCACTCTGCTGAGCATAATTAAGCATCGTTGCAGTAGAGCCTTTGACGTCAGCAACAGCCAAGACAGGAGCCTTACATTCCAGATGAGCCATCACTACTGCCTCTGGATATTGCTTCTTCAGTTCTATGATCTTCTCTACAGAGAAACGCTCATGCACATGACAGCCACCATTCCAGAGCAACATCTCTCGACCTGTCACCTCATTAATATAATTACCTAAGTTATAATCAGGACCAAAAATAAGTTTGGCATCTTTAGGTAACTGATCTACTACCTTCTTGGCATTACCACTTGTAACGACTACATCTGTCAGAGCCTTCACAGCAGCTGTCGTATTCACGTATGAGATAACCTGATAACCAGGATGCTCTTCCTTGAATTTCTTCAAGTCTTCAGCTTTGCATGAATCAGCCAAAGAACAGCCTGCTTCCAAATCCGGACAAAGCACCATCTTGTCTGGTGAGAGCAGTTTACATGTCTCAGCCATAAAGTGAACACCACACATCACCATGATTTTCGCATCAGTCTCTGCAGCCTTACGGGCTAAAGCCAATGAATCACCTACGAAATCGGCAATATCCTGAATATCACCAATCGTATAATAGTGTGCGAGAATGATTGCATCCTTCTCTTCACACATTCTGCGGATTTCCGCTTTCAGATCTTCAGTTTTCAACATCTTATTATTCTTATTTTCTTTTTTTCTTTTCTTTTCTTTTAAAATTAAAATGAATAGGATGATATGCCGTTGAAATCTTGATAACTTTCCGACGTTTTTCTTGCTGAATTAGTTATCCACGTATAGAGATGCCTTATTCACATCCTCTGTGGATTCTTATTCTCTGATAATGAAGACTTCACGCACTTTATCCACAATTTCCATTTTCGGTGCAAATATAATAAGTTTATATCTTTTTTCAGCAAAAATCTGTTGAAAAATGCTGTATTTCCCCATAATAAGTCTGTTAATATCCACATATTCCAGGCTTTCAACTGCTTTTTGTGCAAAAATCCACAAGTTATCCACATGGTTTTCCACAGGTTTATCAACACTTTCTTTTCTGAACAAATATATAGAAAAGTTAATGAATTATAAATACTGGCAAATCTTTGCAAGGTTTTTGCGTTTTCCAGTTATATAGATAGAAGCGTCTGATGACAATGTTGTTTTAATACATATAGCTCCATATCTGACAATTTGAGAGTAATAATGAATCTGTAAGCATAGAATTAGTAGAGTTCCATGAATCGACACAGGAAGGTTTTCAGCACTATCCGCCAGAATCGGGTAGTGCTTTTTTCATTTAAAAAAGGTTCTAAATGTTTTGCTATTTGTCTGCGATGTTGTATCTTTGCACAAATTATTTAATAATAAGGTATGGAAAAGCTTCGCACGATAGAAATGCAGCGCCTCACGGTAGAGGAATTCCGAGAGGCAGAGAAACTCCCATTGATAGTGGTTCTTGATGATGTACGCTCGATGCATAATGTGGGTAGTGTATTTCGTACAGGTGATGCTTTCCGTATTGAGTCAGTCTATCTTTGCGGAATTACTTCTACGCCTCCGAGTGTTGAGATCCATAAGACTGCCTTAGGTGCTGAGGATAGCGTCAGCTGGCGATATTTCAAAACTGCTTTAGAGGCTGTTGAAGCCTTGAAGACTGAAGGATATGAAGTATATTCCGTCGAACAGGCTCATGGCTCTACGAAATTGCAGACTTTTTCTCCTTTAAAGGAAAAAAAATATGCTGTAATCTTAGGCAATGAAGTAAAGGGTGTTCATCAGGAAGTAGTCGATGCTTCTGATGGATGTTTGGAGATTCCACAGTTTGGTACCAAGCATTCGATGAATGTATCAGTGACGGCAGGAATCGTCATCTGGCATTTTGCTCAAACGAAATTCTGAGCCTTTTTCAACGGATAATGGCTATTTTGCAACAAGTGCCACTTCTGCCTTCGGAAGTGGCGCTTATCACATAATAAATGCCACTTATTACGCGACGCCCGTTTTTGTCGCAACCATCCCAGGTAAACATACCTCCATTACTGCGCCCTTCAGCGATCAGAGCACCATTAGAGGCAGTGATTTTCACGTCTGCATCGTAGCTGAGACCAGTAATCGTAATCAGTCCTGTATAGTCTGGTGTCACAGGGTTAGGATAAGCCCAGACATTATCTTTTGTCATCTCCTCAGCAGGCTCGATAGCGTTGCTCATATAGGAGCAAAGTCCATCATCAGAGAGGAAGAACACTTCGCCTGACCTCTGATTGATGACAACGGAAGTAATCTGATTGGTAATCAGTTTCGAATTATCAGTCGTGAAGTTGTGTATCTGGTTCATGTTATCTGCACTGATCAGGAAGGCTCCTGCGCCATTCGTTCCAAACCATTTACGATTACCACCATCGATGGCGATACTGCTGATGCTGACGCCACTGAGCAGATAATCAGCGTAGTCAGTACCATCGTTACGAGGAACTTTTATTTGCTGGAAAGTCACACGCTCCTGCCCTACTTCCTGCTTCTGAATCATAAAGGGTCCTGAGTCTGTACCTACCCAGATATTGCCTTCTCTGTCTTCTGTTACACAATAGGCCCACACAACGTCGTATTTTACGCCATCCTGATTCGTAAAGTTGTTGTATTTGATAAGATTATCGTTCTCCATATCGTAGCAGAAGAGCGACGGATCCTGCCAGTTATTGTTCACGAACCAAAGCAGCCCTCGACTGTCGATCATCATCCCTCTGAGACCTGCCAACGTATTGCCGCTATCGTCAGTAAGTAATGTCTGATGATGATCTGTCCACTGATGGTCTGATGAGAGCTTCAGAAGACTTACACCTTTGGCCATACTGTTCAGAACCCAGAGATTTCCCTGAGCGTCGAACTTGATACCAAGGATCAGCACAAAGTCGTTGCCTAACTCCGTGCCTCTGTCGTTGGCTCCCTTCAGCGGACTGTTATCCTTATTATAATAGGCTGTCAGTTTACCATTCAGAAACTCGTATAGTCCGCATTTGCCTCCTGCATAGACGTGGTCTGCATTCGTTGGATCTACATCGATGCAACAGATATCCTCATACTTATAACCAGTCTTCTGGCTTATTTCCTCTTCATAGAGCGTCCAGTCATTACCATCGAACGTCTGTATGATGCCAGGCAGCTGTTTATCAGGTATACTGGGCAGGAAATAACCCCCAGTGGTATAGAGTTTGCCATTCAGTAATCTGGCCTCGTAGAAGTGATTATAGGCTGGTCCTCCAGGATTCAGTGCACTGACGGTAGTGATATATTCATCATAGTCATCCTGATATTCAGGCAGACCAATAGGATAATCAGGCATATTAGGTGTATAGGTGGCAGTGATTTCTGCTCTTTGTAGATTAACTTTTACGATACCAAATCCACAATGCAGGTATGCGTAGATGCCATCAATGGAAATCTTATAGACCGTTTTGTCATCTGTCATCGATTTATTGTAGAGAGCCGATATATTAATGATATCGCCATCTGTCTCCACCAGATCGATATTGGAATTCTGATAAACGGCTATCAGGCGCTTGGCTTGCTGGCTCCAGGCGATATGAGTGATGTGGGTATCGCTGAGGCCATTGATTTTATCGTAGGTGATGATGCTCTGATCGTTCAGATGATACTGATAGAGATCGTTTGAAGCCAACACGAAGAGATCATCGCCAGCCTTGCAGATGCTCTGCACGTTGTGATAAGCCAGATGATGATGCCAGGTGCCAACTTGAGCATGTAAAGGTAAAAAAGTAAAAAGGTAAAAGGGTAATAGCCATTTTACCAAATGTCTGATAGCAAATACGTTTATTCTCACATTCTTTTACTTTTTACTTTTTTACCTTTTTACTTTTTTACCTTCTCACTTCTTCAAGAGGTAGTCAGCGAGTTTCTGTGCAGCTCTTGCCCTGTGGCTGATGTTATTCTTGATATTCACACCCAGCTCAGCGAAAGTCTTGTTGTAGCCTTCAGGCTGGAAGATTGGATCGTAGCCGAAGCCCTCTCCTCCCCTACGCTCTTCAATGATTTCGCCATTGACGATGCCTTCGAAACACACTTCCTTTCCATTAATAATTAACGCAATGACAGTACGGAATCTTGCCTTGCGATTGTTATTATTCTCTAATTCGCTCAACAATTTCTTCATGTTGGCATTAGAGTCGTGGCCTTCTCCGCCTGCATAGCGGGCACTGTAGACGCCAGGAGCGCCTCCAAGGGCATCTACTTCCAGACCTGTATCATCAGCAAAGCAGTCGATATGGTATTTGTCATACACATAGCGGGCTTTGATGAGGGCATTATCCTTCAGTGTCTGTCCTTTTTCTGGGATATCCTCCTTACAGCCGATATCCGAAAGCGATACCACTTCAAATTTATTACCCAGAATCTTTCTGATCTCTGTCAGCTTGTTCAGGTTGTTGGTGGCAAATACGATTTTCATTTTCTTCTTTTGATCTTTGATTTTCACATTCATCTCATCGAATCCTTCGCCATAGACACCAATAACGGCGCTCTGCGAAACAAACGCATTAGGGTCGATCATCT
>JAEEGJ010009664.1_pt1 | contig 25633 bp, 19 predicted proteins | sample 8958761 | NCBI WGS metagenome assembly JAEEGJ01 (sample SAMN16246546, study PRJNA631951) | gut metagenome | biome: gut microbiome; feature: rumen; material: RS-attached | host: Bos | place: Iran: Karaj | collected 2018-10 | reverse complement strand
GATCTGATGGCGAACTGGCAACACCAAGTTTCGCATCCAGCATGTTCTCCCACTGAACTTTCTCATTGTCGTTATAATCGGCTTTCAATTGTAAAGTAGCGATTTCTGCCACATTACTTTCACCACCCTTGTACCAGTTGTCCGAGATATAGTTCTGAGACATCTGGAAAGAGCCATTACCAGTGAATTTCCACCAATTAGGCTTGGTAATCTCTGCTACAGCATCCTCCGTCACCTCCTGCGGAACCACTTTCACATCAAGGATTTCTGCTGTCACCTTTGCCAAATCTTCTTGCTGTTCCTCCAAACGATCCTCAAAAGTACCACCTTTATTAATCTCATCCTCTGTGAAAAGTACTTTAGCTGGATCATTAACGTATGCACTGAGCAAAGCCCCGTTCACTTGAGTATCAATACGGTCTTTCGTAGTAAAAGTCTGCTCATCAATTGGTAACAATGAGCGCATCAGGTCAGATTCTGATGTACCGTCATTCTGTACTTTGTCGACTGAAGAATACTGTTCTATCGAACTATTGAAATACGTCAGAGGTAAGAAGAGTTTATAATAATCAGCATTGGCTTCTACCATTTCTGGATCGTTCATTGTAGCGATGTAATGCTCATAGGCATGCGAAACTGTATCAGCCACATAATTACTTCCACCAACAGGCACCCATTTCACCATGAAATACTCGCCAAGCAGTCCTCCAAGCGAATCTGCTTCAGCATAAATATGTGTCTCAGAATCAGGTTCAGTCCCTGAAATAGATGCTGCCTGTGCGTTCGTTGCCAATGTCAGTGACAATGTCGCAGCCATCAAGAAAATAGAATTTCGTGTATTCATACTGAATTATGTTGTTAAATTAATTATAGACGATTTATCAACATGCAAATTTAATTTAAATAGTTTAGTTATCAAACACTGAAGGAAAAAATTCACAAAACTGGCGGTCATTCCATGAAAAATACCTACCTTTGCCAGCAAAATTGCGCTAAGAATAAAATAAGAAAAGAAATGGATAAAAATACTATTACCGGACTGGTATTGATAGGTATATTATTAGTGGTTTTCAGTTACCTGAGCAGACCTACGGCTGAACAGCGTGAGGCACAACAACGCTACTACGACTCTCTGACGCAGGTTCAGCAGCACGAAGAAGAACTCAGAGCCAAGCAAGAAGCAGCGCTGGCCAACGAAAGGCAAGTGGCTGTGATTGACAGCACCTCCACGTTCTTCAGTGCTACACAAGGTGCCAACCAGCAGGTGACCATAAGCAACGATGTGCTTCAGCTCACCCTCAACACCAAGGGAGGGTCCCTCTACAGTGCCGTGCTGAACGACTATATGGAGCAGGACAAAGTCACACCAGTTACCCTCTTCCTAGGCGAGGATGTTCAGATGAACTACCTCTTCTACAATACCCGTGAAGCCATTCAGACCAAGGATTATTACTTCACGCCAGTGGACCGTACCGACTCCTCTGTGACCATGCGTTTGGCAGCCAGTGAAGGCAGCTACATCGACTTCAGTTATGCCCTTCAACCAGGCAGCTATCTGGTCGATTTCAAAATTCAGGCACATGGTATGGGCAGTAATCTGGCACAAGGCAACAAGAGCGTGGACATCGAGTGGAACCAGCGTGCCCGTCAGATAGAGAAGGGCTATACCTACGAGAACCGTTTGGCACAGCTTACCTATATGGACATGGATCGCGACGTGCACGAGATGAACGCTGCACGCGATGACGAGAAGCAGCCAGAAGAGTCGCTCAACTGGGTGGCTTTCAAGAACCAGTTCTTCTCCGCCATCTTCATCAGCGATGCAGGCTTCCAGAAATCCAAGCTCAACTCGAAGATGGAGCAGCGAGACAGCGGCTACATCAAGCACTACAGCGCAGAGATGAGTACCGACTTCGACCCAACGGGTGCTCAGGCCACTCAGATGTACTTCTACTTTGGCCCCAATCATTACAAGATCTTAGGTGCCACAGGCAGCGAGATAGGTAAGAGCTGGAAGCTCAACCGTCTGGTTTATCTCGGTTGGCCACTCGTACGCTGGGTGAACCAGTTCTTCACCATCAACGTGTTTGACTGGCTCCTGAAGCTCGGTCTGGGTATGGGATGGGTACTGCTCATCATGACCCTCATCGTTAAGGCTGTGGTCTATCCAGCTACCTACAAAACCTATATGAGTAGTGCCAAGATGCGTGTGCTTAAACCTAAAGTAGATGCCATAAATGCTAAATACCCCAAGGAAGAAGACAATATGAAGAAGCAGCAGGAAGTGATGCAGCTCTACAGCCAGTATCGCGTAAGCCCTATGGGAGGCTGTCTGCCTATGCTCATCCAGTTCCCTATCCTCATGGCACTCTTCTTCTTCGTGCCAAGTGCTATCGAGCTGCGCCAGCAGAGTTTCCTCTGGGCCGACGACCTCAGCACCTACGATGCCATCGTAAACCTGCCTTTCAACATTCCGTTCCTGGGCAGCCACATCAGCCTCTTCTGCCTCCTCATGACAGTCACCAACACCATCTATACTATGTATAGCATGAAGATGCAGGATACAGGAGCCAACCCACAATTGTCAGCTATGAAGTGGATGAGCATCATCATGCCTATCATGTTCTTTTTCATTCTGAACGACTATCCTTCTGGTTTGAACTATTACTACTTCCTTTCTACACTCATCACCGTTATCATCATGACCGTGCTGAAGAAGACAACCAATGAAGAGAAACTTCTTGCCATGTTGGAGGCTAACAAAAAGACTCAGAAAGAAATGGCTACTGGCGGAGGCTTTGCCGCCCGTCTGCAAGCTATGCAAGAGCAGCAGGAAACCCTGCGCCGTCAACAGCAGAACAAGCGATAATTGAAAATTGAGAATTGAGAATTAGGCTGCGCTGTCAGCCATGAATTAACCCATCCGGATGGATAATTCTCAATCCTCAATAAAAAATAAGATTATTATGAAAAAGCCCTTCACCCTTTTTGCCCTCTTGCTCATAGCATTGGCAGCAGTGGCACAGAACTACAAGACCATTGAGAACATCCCCTACCACACTGGTACGGGCAATGCCTATGCAGACGAGCGTTGCAAGCTCGATTTCTACTACCCTACTGATAAGGAGAATTTCCCTGTAGCCGTATTCTTCCACGGAGGCGGCCTCACAGGCGGAGAGAAATACCTGCCAGCCGAGCTCATGGAGAGCGGCATTGGCATTGTGACCGTGAACTATCGTCTGCTGCCTAAGGCAGAGCTACCTGACGTTATCGACGACGCTGCTGCAGCCGTTGCGTGGACCTTTAAGAACATCGCCCAGTATGGTGGCAATGTGCAGCGCATCTACGTATCAGGACACTCCGCAGGTGGCTACCTCACTGACATGATTGGCCTGGAGAAGAAATGGCTCGCCAAGTACGGAGTAGATGCCGACTCTATCTGCGCGCTGTTTCCTTTCAGCGGACAAGTGATTACCCACTTCGCACTGCGTGATCAGCGTGGCATTAAGAACACCACTCCACTTATCGACGAGTTCGCTCCCCTCTTTCATATCCGTCCAGACGCACCTCCTATCGTCATCATCAGTGCCGATCGTGAAATGGAGATGTTGGGACGCTACGAAGAAACAGCCTACTTCTGGCGCATGCTGAAAGTCTGTGGTCATAAAAACGTACACATGTTCGAGCTCCAGGGCTTTAATCATGGCAACATGGCCAGCCCTGCCGCCCTCATCATGAAGCGCTACATCCTCTCTATGGAGCGTGGCCGTTGGCCAGAGAGAGAAGCTGCCTTCTAAACAAACGACACCCGCTCCCATAAAGCAAAACGCCTGCCTCTCATGTCAAGAGGCAGGCGTATTTTTTCAGTAAGTGTATTTACTTCTTAAACAGGCGCTTCGCGAAGTCGCGGAAGGCACGGCGCCAAGTGAGCCACTCATGGGCTGTACCCTCGGAAACGAAGGTGACGCAGTTGATGCCTTGCTTCTGAACGGCTGCACAGCTGGCTGGGAAGCCGAAGTTGCCTTCATCACTACCCCAACTGATGTGGAGCAGGCGCATCTGCTTGTTAAAAGAAGCTGGATCGGCAAAGGCACCGCCAAAGACGGTCTTCACGTTCTCATCGTTGACACGGAAGAGGCCGCTGAGAAGTCCCATCCAAGCGAACTTGTCCATGTTGTGATTGTCGAGCACGGTGGTTGTGGTCTGCCCTCCTCCACGTGAGAGGCCAGCCATGGCGCGATTGTCACGGTTAGGAATGGTGCGGAAAGTCTTGTCGATAAACGGTACCAAGTCGTCAACGTAGATGTCGGATACGGTCTTTCCGGGGACGTCACGGATGTCAGGGGTGTAGCGCATATCGCCGCTCATCACCACCACGATCATCTCCTGAGCTTCGCCAGCAGCGATCATGTTGTCAAGGATAAAATCTACATGGCCTTGATCTATCCAGCCTTCCTCGTTCTCTCCGCTACCATGCAGCAGGTAGAGCACTGGGTAGCGTTTCTTGCCCGTCTCGTAGCTGGCTGGCACATAGACGTTGATGTGGCGATAGGTGCCGTTGGTCTTGGAGTAGTAGTTGAGCGACCTTACCTGTCCGTGTGGAACGTCCTTGTTGAAGCGGTAGTAGTCGCCCTCGGGACCTTCTGGCACCTCAATGCCGCCCGCAGTGAGTCCGTAGCCGTAGTAGGCATAGGTGTTAGGGTCGGTAAGGCGGGCGCCGTCAACAGTTACGAAGTAGTAGTGGAAGCCCGGTGGCAGTGGGTCGGTCTCGATGGTCCATACGCCATCGATGTCCTTGGTTCCCTTAAAATCGTTAGGTACGCTCACGGTCACGGAGTGTGCTAGTGGCAGGTAGAACTTGAAATAGGCGCGACGTGTCTGCGGATCTACGCGTGGATACTCTTGGCGCAGCCTATTGGTCTCTGAGGCCTTAGTGCCTTTCTCATACTGAGTCATCGCCTGTGGCAGCTGGTTGCCTGGCTGCTGTGCGAATAGCCCTGTGACTCCAAACAGCATCAGGGCAGCAATAACGGTTTTCTTCATAGCAATAGAATTTAATTATATCAATGATTATAGAAGATTATTGGTTGCTTTTAGTTGATTTAAGTATTAACCATCCATCTTATGCAAAGATATAAACATTTTCGTATTATTGCAAAAAAGATAAAGTTTTGAACCTAAGAAAAAAAATAAGGCCATGTTAACATGGCCTTATTTATACTTTTCGTATGGTATGATTACCTCAACCTATCAGCTGCCTTGACCATCACCTCGTCACGGAAGATGCCTCTAAAGGCCAGATAGCATAGGATGATGCTCACCGCAGGCAAGGCCAAACCAATGCCTGGACGAAAACTGGCATCGTCCATACCACCTTTAAGAGAAAAGATAAAGACTGCAACAGCAATGTAGTATCCTACCAGTAACACGGCATTGAAGATGGTCATGCGTATCTGCAACATGCGATTACGGAAGAGGAAGATGGTTGCAATAGAAATCACAGCACTGAGGAACAAAAGACCAAACAATCCCCAAGTGGATTGAAACTCTCCATTAGCATAGCTGATGCCCAGAGGCTTGAGCACATGCATGGTGATACCATCGACCTCAACATAGGAACCTATGGTGATGCACATAGCGATAGCCACTGCTACGGCAGCCAAAAGCAGGTATATGGATTGGATGCGCTGTATCATAAGTCCATTTTCTCCTTATCCTTAGCAGGATTACGGAAGTAAGTCTTACCTTCCATAAATTCTTGGATAGCCATCAGGGTAGGTTTTGGCAACTTCTCGTAATAGCGTGAAATTTCTATCTGCTCACGGTTCTCGAAAACCTCTTCAAGGTTGTCATTGTATGATGCAAACTCTGCAAGTTTCTTAGAGAGGTCATTTTTGATATCCTGACTGATCTGGTTGGAACGCTTACTAATGATGGCAATGCTTTCATAGATATTACCTGTACGTTTCCAAATTTTCTCCAAGTCGCGCACCACCGTGGTGTTAGCGGCATTTGTCTTTCTGTAATCCATTCTTACTAAATATATATTATAAATTATAAATTATTCATCATCTGAAACGTTGGCCAACACTTTTTCTGTCTTTGCCAGCATCTCATTGGCTTCTTTGATGTACTTGCTCTCTGGGAATTCATTGCGGAAAGCATAGCACTCATCCTGTGCATCACGATAGCGTTCAATTCGTCTGCTCAACACACTGTTCTCAGCCATCTCATACTTTGCACGAAGCACCAGATAAGAAAGTTCCTCGCGGTGCTCGCTGTAAGGAAAATCGTTCAATGCGTTTTGAGCTGTTATCACACAAGCCTGGTAATTGTTTCCCAGATAGTTTCCCATATTGTAATAGAGGCGAGCGGAATAGAGTTCCTTCTCAACCAACTTATCCTGCAGGTCGAAGATCATGAACTGGGCTTCGTTATTCTTTTCGCTGTTGGGGAACAATTCCACGAATGCCTGCAACTCACTGATAGCATTATATGTACCACTTTGGTCGAGACGAGCCTCAGGCGAATACAAATAAAGAGATTTGCCTGAGTAGAACCTAGCCAACTCAATGAAAGTGCCACGTGGATAGGTGGTGACATATTGAGAGAAGGTTTCGTGAGCCATAGTCATGTCATTATCATTGTAATAGCTCATACCCAACATATAGAGGGATTCTTCGCCTTTGTCTGAACCCTTCAACACTACGATAATATCATTAAGCAGGGTTTCTGCCTTGGTATATTTCCCTTGTGCGAAGTAAGCCTTTGCTGCTTCGTATTTGTAAGATTGGTCAGGATTGTTCATCAGTTTGTTGAATCCTTGACAGGAACTGAATAAAATCGTGGCCAGCAAAGCGAGTATATAGTAACTTTTCTTCATTCTGAACGAAATAATGTGCAAAGTTAGACATTCGCAACGAATATACCAACACCTCTATCTTAATTTTTCAAAATTTCATTACTTTTGTGCAGTAAAAATTGCAAGAGTATGAACCAATTCGAACTTACATCTGCTTACAAGCCTACGGGCGATCAACCAGAAGCCATTCAGCAACTCACTGAGGGCGTGCTGGAAGGATTGCCTGCACAAACATTATTAGGCGTCACTGGCTCTGGTAAGACATTTACTATTGCCAATGTGATAGCCAACGTGAACAAACCGACCTTAGTACTAAGTCACAACAAGACATTAGCAGCACAACTTTACAGCGAATTCAAAAGTTTTTTTCCAAACAATGCCGTGGAGTACTATGTATCTTATTATGACTATTACCAACCAGAAGCTTACTTGCCAAAGAGTGACACATATATAGAAAAAGACCTAGCCATCAACGATGAAATTGACAAACTGAGATTAGCAGCAACCTCTGCCCTACTCTCTGGAAGGAATGACGTAATCGTGGTATCAAGCGTGAGTTGCATCTATGGTATGGGCAATCCTGCCGACTTCTATAATAATGTTATAGAGGTACAACGTGGTAAAAATTTCAGCAGAAACGTGTTTCTTCGAAGACTGGTAGAGTGTCTATATGTAAGGAACGATGTGGATCTAAATCGAGGGAACTTCCGCGTAAAGGGTGACAATGTGGACATCTATCTGGCATACGCTGACCATATCCTGCGTATTACTTTTTGGGGAGATGAGGTGGATAGCATCGAGGAAATTGACCCTCTGACGAATGTCCGTATTGGGACATTTGATAGCTATAAAATCTATCCAGCCAACCTCTTTATGACAAGCAAAGAGAGTACACTACGTGCCATTCATGAGATAGAGCATGACTTACACGAGCGAGTTTGTTGGTTTGAGGATCAAGGACTTATGACAGAAGCAAAACGATTAAATGAGCGTGTTACCTATGACATGGAGATGCTACGAGAATTGGGACACTGCTCGGGTATAGAAAACTATTCACGCTACTTTGACGGACGTGCTGCAGGTACACGCCCCTATTGTCTTCTGGACTTTTTTCCCAAAGACTATCTACTGGTAATAGACGAGAGTCATGTGAGTGTACCTCAGATTCATGCCATGTATGGAGGTGACCGTGCGAGAAAGGTGAACTTGGTGGAGTATGGTTTCCGTCTTCCTGCAGCTTTAGACAATCGTCCGCGAAAATTCGAAGAGTTCTTTGAGCTTACCCCACAAACTATCTGTGTGAGTGCCACCCCTGCAGATTATGAATTGGAACGTTCGGAAGGCATCGTTGTTGAACAAATCATTCGTCCAACAGGCTTGCTTGACCCTCCTATCGAAGTACGTCCAAGCATGAATCAGATAGATGACCTTATGGAAGAAATACAGCTCCGAGTGGAACGTGAGGAGCGTACGTTGGTCACCACCCTGACTAAACGTATGGCTGAAGAACTAACGGAACATCTACTGAACCTTGGGTTCCGTTGCAATTATATCCACAGCGATGTGGATACCTTAGAGCGCGTAAAAATCATGAGTGATCTGCGCGAAGGCATCTACGATGTTCTGATAGGAGTAAACCTATTGCGTGAAGGTCTGGATTTACCAGAGGTATCACTCGTTGCCATCATTGATGCAGACAAGGAAGGATTCCTGCGCTCTGCACGCTCACTTACCCAAACAGCAGGACGTGCGGCACGTAATGTCAATGGGTTGGTCATTATGTATGCGGATGTCATTACGGAAAGTATGCAAAAGACCATCGACGAAACCAATCGTCGCAGAGAACTTCAGTTACGATACAATGAAGAGAATAATATCACTCCTCAACAGATTAAGAAAGGCAAAAATCTCGATGTGTTCAAGGGCTCTATTGAATCGTATGAAGTCACCAGTGGTACTTCCACTGCTACTAATGCAACAGAAAAGAAACCTGTCCCATACGTGGAACAAGAGCATATCATTGCTGCCGCTGCAGATCCAATCTTGGAATATATGAGTAAGGAACAGTTGGAAAAGAGCATAGAACAGACCCGCCGCCTGATGAAGAAAGCCGCAAAAGCGCTTGAATTCATTCAAGCAGCCCAGTATCGTGATGAATTACTACGACTCGAAGATCTATTAAAAATGAAGAAATAAAAAAATGTTCAATATTCAATGTGCAATGTTCAATATAAAATACTACCTTTGCAAGCAAATAACCAAATCTTCTAATTATAACAATGAGCGAGCTAGCACCTTTTAGAGTTTTTTCTGGAACTAATTCCAGATATTTGGCTGAGAAAATCTGTGCAGAATTAAATTGTCCGCTGGGACAAATGAACATTACCCACTTTGCCGATGGGGAATTTGCCGTATCTTACGAGGAATCTATTCGTGGAAAAATCGTTTTTTTGGTTCAATCTACGTTTCCTAACTCAGACAATCTGATGGAGTTACTCCTGATGATTGATGCAGCAAAGCGCGCATCAGCACGCAGTATCGTTGCAGTGGTTCCTTACTTCGGTTGGGCAAGACAGGACCGCAAGGATAAACCTCGCGTATCCATTGGAGCCAAGTTGGTTGCCGACTTATTGTCTGTAGCAGGTATCGACCGTCTGATCACAATGGATTTGCATGCTGACCAGATTCAAGGTTTCTTCGACATCCCTGTGGATCACTTGTACGCTTCTTCTGTTTTCCTGCCTTACATCGAATCACTGAATTTGCCTAATCTGGTGATCGCAACGCCTGATGCTGGAGGTTCCAAGCGTGCCAGTTCTTTTGCCAAATATCTTGGTGCTCCGATGGTGATTTGCGACAAGAAGCGTGAGAAAGCAAATGTGGTGGCTTCCATGCAAGTAATAGGTGATGTCACTAATGCAGACGTGGTACTTCTTGACGATATTGTTGATACTGCTGGTACCATTACAAAGGCTGCCAACCTGATGTTGGAAAATGGCGCTCATAGTGTACGTGCTATGGCAAGCCATTGCGTAATGTCAGATCCTGCCTCTTTCCGTGTTCAGGAATCTGGATTGGAGGAAATGGTCTTCACTGACAGTATTCCTTATACCAAAAAGTGCAGTAAGGTAAAGCAACTGAGCATTGCTGCCATGTTTGCAGAAACCATTCGCCGTGTAGTGAATAACGAACCTATCAGTTCTCTGTATCTGATTTGATTTGTCACCGTAGATATAAAAAGCGTCAAGAATTGAGTTCTTGACGCTTTTTTTAATGCTTTAGCCAACGATCATAATCTTCCAGACGACTGATTATTTGAAGTTTGTTCTTTTTCTGCTTCTCTTCTTTCTTCCATTGATTCACTATGTTGTGGATACTTTCATAGTACAAATAATTGTTCGTACTCACATAAAGAGAGGAAAGAAGTAATGCATAAGGTATCTCAGCCTTTACGGTAGAAAGCATCGTTTCCATTTCTACAATAACATGTTCCTTCTCCATTATTCTATCCATAATCATATATGAAAAAAGAAGTAAACAAAGACGTTTGGTACGTGTAACATCCGTATCGACTTCCAGATGCTTGAATGTGGTAATTACTTCATTGGCTAGCGCCTTATCCTTATCAACCAGCGCACCTGTAAAATAATGGCCCAATGCTTCATGCAGCCCTTGCCAATACTTAGAAGAATCCAACTGGAAATACAGATGTTTCCCCTTTTCGTTTAGTGAAATCAATTCGTATTGTCCTGGCTCTACATGTAGCAATGGCACCCAAAGCACATTTTCTACACGTACTACGATATCTTTACGCCCTGTTCCGTTATAGCTAACAAGTGTAGCTTCAATGCCAGCAAATTGTCCAGCAGTGATACGAATGCGGTCACCCTTGGAAAGTTGCTGAAGCGTAGGCTCTATCATAGGAACCTTGTTGGCATAAGCAGCAGCAACCCATTTAAACCTCTCCATCTCTTCATCAGAGACAAAAGGATAACGTGCATAGGGACCAACTCCCTTACGAGGAAGGAAATTATACTTTGGAAAGCGCTTCTTCAACTGAAATATATCCTGTACAGAAGAATGAATGAAGACATAATTGTAGAGCAAATAACGACGCTGACGACTACCCCCCTTTTTATCATTAGAAGAGGCAGGGATATACGTTGGAGCAAAGAAATCAAACGTGGGTTCACCAATCTCTTTTCGACGTTCTACTTCAGCACTCAGTTCTGCCTCACAGTTACGAGTAGTAGCAGGAAGTCTCAAAACATACCAATGAATGTCACGAAGACTTTTCAGATATTCCAGTCGCTCGGGAGAGTCGGATAATTCTGTGATTCTCGTTTTGTTATGGTTGGATGCGGTCATTTTTATAGGTACCTTTACGAATGACATTTCCATTGGCATCTGTTTCTACAAATGGTCCTTCTTTTTTGCCATCCTTATATATACATTCCATACGTGTACCATCCTTGGAAATCTCCACGCCACTTCCGTTTTTCTGTCCTTTACTGAAGTGTCCGCTATACATGGCACCATCGGCTTGTGTTAATTTGCCTTCTCCATCGAACAGATTGTTCTTCCATTGGCCTTCATATACATCGCCAGAATCCCAACGATAGGTTCCTGTACCACTACGTTCGTTGTTGAGCCATTCGCCTTCATAGACTGCCCCATTAGACCATGTGTAGGTTCCCTTACCATTCTGGTATCCGTTCTTGAACATGCCAACATATTTATTACCATCAGCAAAATAGCAAACACCTTCGCCACTACGTTCACCATCCACATAGTTCCCTTCATAGCGGTCACCAGTATTGGAATAATAGATGCCTTTTCCATGTTGCACGTCATTCTCCCAATCGCCTATATACTTATCCCCATTGGCATACTCAAAAGTGCCCTTTCCAGAACGCTTATTATCTTTCCAGCCACCTTCGTACTTAGAACCATCTTCCCAAATGAAAACACCTTGTCCTTCTTTTTTGTCGTCTTTCCAATCGCCTTCGTAACGGGCCCCGTTCTTCCAAGTGTAAGTACCTTTACCTTCACGTTTATCGGCAATCCAATTTCCTTCATATACATCGCCTGTATAATAATACATGGTGCCTTCACCTTGCTGGTAATCCTCAAACCACATACCATCATAGCGGTTATTATTGGCAAAATAATAGATACCTTTACCATGCTGCTTATCCTGAGACCACTGTCCTTCATACTTTTCTCCATCTGTGAAAGTATAAATGCCATAGCCTTCACGCATACCTTTTACATAGTCGCCTTCATAGGTGTCACCTGTTGGAAATACCGTTCTGCCCTTACCGTCTGGTTTATTCTTTTTCATTTCTCCAGAATACACAGAGCCGTCCTTGAAAGTATATGTCTTAATGCTTATAGAAGTATTGGAATCGAAAAGATTTCCCAGACCTTGCGCTTGAATGCCGACTGGAAGAGTGAGAATAACAGATAATATTATTATGTTCAAATATTTCATTAGTTCAGCTGTTTTGGCTGCAAAGTTATTATTTCAGCCCTAAAATAAAAAAGAATCGTGCAAATTATGACATTTTTTTGCCAGAAACGACTTCTTTTAAGGTATCTTGACATAAATAACGCCTTGCCATCTCCCTGATTTCTTCTGCATTGATCTCTTTGATGGTCCTAAATGTATCGATGAAATGAGTCTTTGGAAGGTTGAGCGTATAGGCATATACCCATGCATCTAACCAGGAAAAAGAATTTTCGTAGTTACGACATAATTCGCCTATCATATAATTCTTCACCATAGAAAGTTCTTTCTCTGACACCAATTCTTGTTGCAAACGGTCTATTTCATGATAGACTTCTGCTATAAGTGGACGCACATATTCGGGGGCTGTTTCTGCAGAAATCAGCAACATGGTATCCTGCGGATAGGGAGCAATGCCAGCATTGATGCCATAGGTATAACCTTTTTCTTCACGGATATTGGACATCAATCGACTGCCAAAATAACCTCCGAAGATGGTTGTCAGCACACGCATCTTCAGAAAATCGGGATGAGTGCATGGAAGCGTCAGCATACCCATACGCACTGAACTCTGCAAAGCTTCTGGTTGCTCAATAAAGAAAGATTTCTCCTGTGCCGTTTCTGGATTATAATCCTTAGCTGACACTTTTTCAGTTGTCCTTCCAAATGGGGATTCTCCGAAACGTGAGGTTATCATCTCCACACACGCTGTGGTCACTTTACCAGCTATGAAAATCGAACAATTCTTCGAATGGTAAAACTCGTTAAAGAATGTCTGCAATGAGGAAGCCGTAATCACTCTATAATCCTCTTCTTCTGCAGATCTGCCATAAGGATGATGATCTCCATAGAGCGCTTTCAAGAAAGCTTTTCGTGCCAGAACATCAGTTTTCTTTAATCCTATATAATATTGCTGCAAATTGGTTGCCACGATGATTCCCAATTCTTTATCTGGGAATATGGGGTCTTTCAGCATAGACTCTAAGACATCAAGCGTAGGTTGCAGGTATTTACTCAAAGAATAGAGCGTAATGAAAGCATGACAGGCTGAAACTGACAAATCAAGCCAAGCACCATAAAAATCCAGTTGCTCAGCTATCTGTGCAGCAGTCATGGAAGCCGTACCTTCGCGAAGCATCCTGTTCGTGAAAACAGCTTGCAAAAGCTGTTGCTGTTGCCATCTGCCAGCCTCAAAGACAAAATCTATACGAATGATCTCCTTATCTCCAACGTTCAGAATGTTCAAAGGAACTCCATTGGGAAGAACTGACTGCTGAGGATATAGCACATTAAACTCTGCAGGCGACTTGATGGCTGGTTGTATCATTCTATCCAACATGATTCTTCAAAAATTCCTCCGCACGACGAAGGTCTTCCGGAGTATCAATACCTATAGTTTCTACATCTGTGAGACCTACTTTTATCGTATAGCCATTTTCTAGCCAGCGTAATTGCTCTAGAGACTCTGCCAATTCCAACGATGATTGTGGTAATGACGTGATTTCATCAAGCACCGTCCGTTGGTAAGCATAGAGTCCGATGTGTTTATAAAAAGTATGATGCGTCAGCCATTCTGAAGACTCCACTCCACGAAGATAAGGAATCACAGAACGACTGAAATAAAGGGCATGTAAGTCCTTATCTATCACAACCTTGACACCATTAGGATTCTGGAGTTGTTCTAAGGATGCATCGAAGGGAAAAGGTCTTACTAAAGTAGCAATCTGCGTCGTATCGTCATCAAAGCATTGTTTGACGGTCTCTATCTGCGATGGATGAATGAATGGCTCGTCTCCTTGGATGTTGATAATAACATCAAACTGACCATCCACCTTCGAAGCCGCCTCACGACAACGGTCTGTACCACTTTTATGTGACGTAGAGGTCATCACCACTTTACCACCAAAATTCTCTACGACCTTAGCAATTCGCTCGTCATCAGTAGCAACATAAGCATCATCTACACAGCCCACCACTTGTTCATATACACGCTGTATTACCGTCTTACCACCAAGCATAGCCAAAGGCTTTGCAGGGAATCTGGTTGATGCATAGCGTGCAGGTATAAGTCCTAAAAATCTCATGGTCTTTTTATTTAGTTCGGCAAGTCCTTCCTGAATGTAGGTTCTTTTCAGGTCTTCAGCCTTAAATACCTCTACCTCACTTGCCAATAAATCCAAATCTATCTTTACTATCTCACGTTCCTTCTCTCCTGGCATCCGCCCAATTTCACGCTCTACACCTTTCAAGAGTCGAATGATCTCAGAAGCTGACAAGGATGAAGAAAACTGTGCCACCTGGTCAAGAAACACTGACAGATGATGGAATCCGAAGGATGGGGTCTCTTTGACGGTGCTGTAACGGATGTCTGGGAAAAGCGTATCAAGTGCATCGTGCGCTTTCTGCAAATTGGTTTCTGGTGCAGTATTACTTCCTATGGAAATCTGATACTTCATTACCCCCAAAACACATCAATCGAAAATCTCATCCAAGCCTACCCCAGCGGGTACCTCACTACTGATCTCAGAATCATCGTGACAAGGATCAAAGCCCGCAGGGAATGAGAATCGATCTTCTTGTGAATAGCCCAATTCTGGGTCTGCAAACACCTTGTTCATATACTTTGCCCAAATAGGTAATGCCATAGAAGCACCTTGTCCAAATGCCATCGTATCGAAATGAATGTCACGATCTTCACCACCTACCCAACATCCTGAAACCAATGTAGGAGTGAAACCCATGAACCAACCATCTGAATTGGAATTGGTGGTACCCGTCTTAGCTCCCATGTCGGCTGTGATGTTATAACGGTTACGTACACGACTACCCGTACCTCCATTCACTACCGCACGCAGCATGTCGAGCATCTTATAAGCACTGGTCTGACTGATTACCTCATTCATATCAGAAGTGAACGTCGCCACGATATTGCCATCGCTATCCTCTATTCTGGAAACAAACAGAGGGGCAATGCGAATACCCTTATTAGGGAATGCCGTATAGGCACTTACCATCTCCCCAACAGATATCTCACAAGGACCCAGACAGAGAGAAACGGTTGGATCGATTTCCTGATTGCGTACACCAAAGCTATGAATCAAGCGCTTTAAGCTATACGGACTAAGACGACTCATGAGATAAGCAGTGATCCAGTTGTCGGAATTCTGCAAACCCCACTTCACCGTCACCATATCTCCATAACGACTACGGCTGGCATTTCTTGGAGTCCAAGCTCGTCCATTCTCATCGAGTAAGGTATATTCCACGTGACGTACAGGATCACAAGGAGAAATGCCACTTTCCATAGCCAATGTATAAACGAACGGCTTAATGGTAGATCCTACCTGACGACGTCCTTGCATCACCATGTCGTACTGGAAATAGTTGAAGTTCGTTCCACCAACATAAGCCTTCACATGACCGTTACGTGGATCCATCGACATAAATCCTGAACGAAGGAAATGCTTGTAATAGCGAATGGAGTCCATAGGTGTCATTACGGTATCAATCACACCATCCCAAGTGAATACGGACATCTCCTGTGGGGTATTGAAGGCTTTATTGATTTCAGCCTCAGAGGCCCCTGCATTATTCATCACGCGATACCTATCCGACTGTCTCACGGCTCTGTTCATAATCTCATCAACCTGCTCCTGAGTAAGTCGGGAAGTATATGGAGCCGTCTTACGTCCTTTCTTTTCTCTGAAGAACTCGGATTGTAATTCTTTCATGTGTTCTACGACGGATTCCTCAGCATAGCGTTGCATACGTGAATCGATGGTAGAGAAGACCTTCAAACCATCAGTATAAAGATTGTACTTAGAACCATCCTTCTTGAAGTTCTTTTCGCACCAGCCATAAAGCGGATTGGTTTCCCAGTTCAGTGAATCCTCGTAGTATTGCTGTGCTTGCCATGCACGATAGTTGGACTTATCTGGTTTCTTGGCTGTTAGTACCCCACGAAGATACTCGCGGAAGTATGGTGCCAGTCCTTCCTTATGATCCACACGGTTGTAATGGAGCGTCAAAGGCAGAGCACTGAGGGAATCCTTCTGAGATTCTGTGATATATCCAGCCTTTTCCATCTGACCAAGTACCACATTTCTGCGCCCACGTGAACGCTCATTGAATCGTAGCGGATTATAGAGTGAAGGGTTCTTACACATACCTACCAGCGTAGCAGCTTCCTCAGGTTTCAGTTCGGAAGGCTCACATCCAAAATAAGTATATGCAGCCGTCTTGATACCTACGGCATTGTTCAGGAAGTCGAATTTATTGAGGTACATCGTCAAAATTTCTTCCTTGGTATAGTAGCGTTCCAAATTGACAGCTATCACCCATTCAATAGGTTTCTGCATCAATCGTTCCATCGTGGTCCCAGCACTTGGAGAATAGAGCTGCTTGGAAAGCTGCTGAGTGATGGTACTACCACCACCCGCATTTTTTTGCATCAATATACCACGCTTCAAGATAGCACGGAAGAGTCCGATGGCATCAATACCAGAGTGATTCGTAAAACGGACATCCTCTGTAGATATCAGCGCTTTCACCAAATCTGGAGAAAGATCGTTGTACCCCACATAAACACGGTTTTCCTTACTCAACGAATATGTTCCTAATACTTCACCATCACTAGAGAATACCTGTGTGGCGAATTTGTAATCAGGGTTTTCCAGATCTTCCAGTGGAGGCATATAGCCAATCCACCCTTTGGCTATGGCAACAAATACTCCAACGAATGCCAAAAAGCCAACTATCAATAATGCCCAAAGAACGGCAACAATCTTCTTTATCATTTTGCTTTATTATATTATGTGCTGCAAAGTTAGATAAAACTTAGCAATAAGAATGCTTTTTATCTACAAAATATTGTTGTAAGATGAATTATTATTGTAAATTTGTACAATTAAAACAACATTTAAAGATTCTATACTATGTGGAAAAACATTATTTTAACAGGAACCTTATGCATTGCTCTTATGGGCTGTGCCAACGAGAAGAAAGAAAAACCCGATCCATATGCACCCATAAAGGTGGAAATTCCACAACGTCCTGAAGGCCAGGAAGACATGTTGGCTTTCCGCGCACCAGCCATCGATACCGTACGTGTAGGCTTCGTTGGCTTAGGCATGAGAGGTCCCGGAGCAGTGGAACGTTTCACCCATATACCTGGCACCAAGATTGTGGCGCTTTGTGATGTCATTCCTGAAAATGTAGAGAATTGCCAAGAGATTCTCCGCAAGGCCGGACTTCCTGAGGCAGCCGCTTACAGTGGTGATACGGAGGTTTACAAACAACTTTGCGAGCGTGACGATATCGACTTGGTGTATATCGCCACCGACTGGATTCACCATACACCTATCGCTGTCTATGCAATGGAGCATGGAAAACACGCGGCCATCGAGGTACCATCTGCCACTTCGCTCGATGAGATTTGGCAACTCATCAACACTTCTGAACGGACACGCAAGCACTGCATCCAACTGGAGAACTGCTGCTATGACTTCTTCGAACTTTCGACTTTAGCGATGGCACAACAGGGCCTCTTCGGAGAGGTGCTTCACATGGAAGGGGCCTATCTGCACAACCTCGATCCTTATTGGGGAGAATATTGGAACAATTGGCGCATGGATTTCAACCGTCTTCATCGTGGTGATGTGTATCCTACGCATGGATTTGGCCCTATCTGCCAGGTGTTAAACATCCATCGTGGCGATCAGCTGAAGACTTTGGTGGCGATGGATACCAAGGCCGTGAATGGACCTGCTTACATCAAGAAGACTACAGGAGAAGAAGTGACTGACTTTCAGAATGGTGATGAGACTTCTACGCTCATAAAGACGGAGCAAGGAAAGACCATTCTTATCGAACATGGAGTAATGACTCCACGTCCTTACAGTCGTATGTATCAAGTAGTTGGCACCAAAGGATTTGCTGCCAAGTATCCTACACAACAACTCTGTCTGTTGCCTGAAATGCTTCCTTCCGATTTGCTTCCGAAGGATCTCAAGGGTGATGGTGAATTCATAGCTACCAAGGAACTGCAAGAGGCACTGACGGAACGCTATGCCAACCCTATCCTAACCAAAGATCTCGAAGAAACAGCAAAGACCGTGGGTGGACATGGAGGTATGGATTTCATCATGGATTACCGTCTGGTATATTGTTTGCACAATGGTCTGCCATTGGATATGGACGTTTATGACTTAGCAGAATGGTGTGCTGTAAGTGAACTTTCCCGTATCTCCTTGGAGAACAACTCAGCCCCTGTGGAAGTGCCCGACTTTACGCGTGGTGGACAGGATAAGATCAAGGGATTCAGCTACGCTTTTGCTAATTAACCCCTAAACTCTACACCCTTAACTCTAAACTAAATATTGTGGAAAATATTATCTCAAGATTTCAAATAGAAGGCACCATTGAAAAGGTGGAGTCACTAGGCAATGGCCTTATCAATGACACCTATAAGGTCACGACGAAAGAAGCCAACAAGCCCGATTATGTCTTGCAGCGCATCAACCACCATATCTTTCAGGATGTGGATCTGTTGCAGCACAATATCGAGGTTGTGACTTCACATATCCGTCGGAAACTGGAGGCTGCGGGTACTGATGACATCGATCGCAAAGTGCTGCGCTTTATCCCTACTCCTGAAGGAAAAACTTATGCCTTCGATGGAGAAAGCTACTGGCGCATGATGGTCTTTATCCCTAATGCCCAAACGTTTGAAACCGTCAATGCCGCCTACTCCTACGATGCAGGAAAGGCTTTTGGACATTTCCAAGCCATGCTTTCCGACTTGCCTGAGGAATTGGGAGAAACCATTCCCGATTTTCACAATATGGAGTTCCGCATGAAGCAACTGCATGAGGCTATCGCTGCTGATGCTGCTGGACGATTGAAAGAGGTCACTTATTTCATCGATGAGATAGAAAAACGTGAAACCTACATGTGTCAGGCAGAACGCCTTCATCGCGAAGGAAAACTACCTAAACGCATCTGTCACTGCGACACGAAAGTGAACAATATGATGTTCGATGAGAACGGAGAAGTACTGTGCGTCATCGACCTCGATACCGTGATGCCAAGTTTCATTTTCTCTGATTATGGTGATTTCTTGCGTACAGCAGCCAATACTGGTGCAGAAGATGATAAGGATTTGTCGAATGTTGGATTCAATATGGAAATATTCCAGGCATTTACCCGTGGTTATCTGGAGAGTGCCAGCACCTTCCTCACGCCATTGGAGAAAGACCTCCTACCCTATGCCGTGGCCCTTTTCCCCTACATGCAGTGTGTACGCTTCCTGACAGATTACTTGAACGGCGATACGTACTATAAGATCAAGTATCCTGATCATAATCTCATCAGGACCAAAGCACAGTTTAAGCTATTAGAAAGTGTTGAAGCACACGATGCTGAAATGAAAGCCTTTATAAAAACTCTAAACTGAAGGATTCAAAATTATTCAGGTTTCATTTCAACCATCTCCTGAAGAACGGCAAGCGCATCTTCCACAGAAGATATCATCTTCACCACCATGCTGCGTTTGTCGTTCTTTTCACGCAGTTCACAACGGCGGGTGTATTTCATCATGTAAGCTATAAGCTTACCAAATGTGTTGCTTTGATAGTAAGGACTTTGGGCATTGGACACCAAATAAAGCATCATCTGACCACCCTTTAGAACCACCTTTTCTACTCCAAGACGTGCTGCTAATCTGCGGAGTGGAACAATGCGAAGCAATTCTGCTGTTTCCTTAGGAATAGGTCCAAAGCGATCGATTAATCGCAGACGGAAGGCATCCACCTGTTTCTCGTCTTGCAAACCATCCAACTCTCTGTAAAGCAACATACGCTCACTACTGCCAGCCACATATTCTTGTGGGAGCAATAATTCCAAGTCGCTTTCTACCTGACATTCTTCAACATATACAGCCTCATCTTTGCCTTTAGCCTCAGCCTCTTTCTCTTCTGCGGCAAAGAGTTCGCCAAACTCATCCATACGCAACTCATGAACAGCCTCAGACAATACTTTCTGGTAAGTCTCGTAACCCAAGTCTGCAATAAAGCCACTCTGTTCTGCACCCAACAAATTGCCTGCCCCACGGATATCGAGGTCTTGCATGGCGATGTGGATGCCACTACCCAAATCACTGAAGTTTTCTATCGCTTGCAAACGCCTACGAGCTTCGGGAGTAATCACAGAAAGTGGTGGAGACAGCAAGTAACAAAAAGCTTTACGATTACTTCTTCCCACACGCCCACGCATCTGGTGCAAGTCGCTTAATCCGAAGTTTTGTGCATCATTGATGATAATCGTATTGGCATTAGGTATATCGATACCATTTTCCACTATGGTAGTGGAAAGCAGCACATCATAGTCGTAATTGATAAAGCCCATGATGACCTTCTCCAGTTCCTCTGGATTCATTTGTCCATGTCCAATGACCACACGACAGTCGGGCACCTCCCGTTCTATAATGAGTTTAAGTTCAGGCAGACGACTGATGCGGTTGTTCACAAAGAACACCTGTCCATTGCGACTCATCTCAAAATTGATAGCATCAGCAATTTCCTGAGGGTTGAACGTATGCACTTCTGTTTGTATCGGGTGTCTGTTGGGCGGTGGAGTCTGAATGACAGATAAGTCTCTGGCACCCATTAGAGAGAACTGCAGGGTACGAGGGATAGGTGTAGCGCTCATGGTAAGCGTATCGACATTCACTCTGAGCTGACGAAGTTTCTCTTTAGTACTCACGCCAAACTTCTGTTCTTCATCTATAATAAGCAGCCCTAAATCCTTGAATTTCACTTCCTTTCCAAGAAGTTTGTGCGTACCTATAAGGATATTCACATCGCCCGCTGCTAATGCTTTGATGATGTCTTTCTGCTGCTTGACAGTACGTGCCCTCGACAGGTATTCCACCCTTACAGGCATGTCCTTCAATCGATCCTTGAAAGTCTGATAATGCTGATAAGCAAGCACGGTAGTAGGAACCAAAACTGCAACTTGTTTACCATCTGTAGCCGCCTTGAAAGCCGCACGTATAGCAACCTCTGTCTTTCCAAATCCCACATCACCACAGACAAGCCTATCCATCGGACGATCGCTCTCCATATCGGCCTTCACCTCTGCTGTAGCCTTACTTTGATCTGGCGTATCTTCATAGAGGAAAGAGGCCTCCAATTCCCTTTGCAGATAGCTATCCGGACTATATTGGAATCCTTTCTCCTCCTTACGGGCAGCATAAAGTTTGATTAGGTCACGTGCAATGTCCTTAATCTTTTTCTTGGTGCGCTCCTTCAATTTTTCCCATGCGCCACTGCCCAACTTTCCCAAGTGAGGTGGAGCTCCATCGCGTCCCTTATATTTAGACACTTTATGCAGGGAGTGAATAGAAACAAACACCACATCATCGTGCTGATACACCAATTTGATGACCTCTTGCGTCGTGTTCCCATTAGGAATACGTACCAAGCCTGCAAAGCGCCCCACTCCATGATCAATGTGCACCACATAGTCACCTGGTTGGAACTCATTCAATTCCTTCAGACTTAATGCCACTTTACCACTGCGGGCACGATCGCTCTTAAGGTTGAACTTATGGAAACGGTCGAATATTTGGTGATCAGTGAAGACACCTATTTTCAGCGTATCATCAGCAAAACCCTCATGCAGCGTACGATCCACAGCGATGAAACTAATGTCATCGCCTCGGTCTTCAAAGATGCTACGGATGCGAGCCGTTTGTTTCTGACTATCGCTACAAATATACAATTTATAGCCACTGGCCAGATATTGACTGAAACGTTCTGCCAACAAATCGAAGTTCTTATGGAAAAGCGGTTGCAAAGAGATGTTGAACTGAATGGAAGCATCAGGAGTTCCCGTGGGTTTCGTACCAAATTCTATCCTACGGAAACCCAGTACACGCATCTGGAACTCATCCCCATCCATCAACTTTCCGTTCAGTTCAATATATTCCGTTTCTTCAGCTTCACGGGCTGCAATGGCTTGTGGCAGAAGCGCCTCGTCATGCACTTGATGGATACGTTCACGAAGCCAGAAGAAGTCTTTCATACCGATGACTGTATCTTCTGGTAGCGACTGGAATACAGAAACCATACCGTTACTCTGCTCCTTAAGTGCTCTGCTCAAATCTGGCACAATTACGATATCCTCCAACTTATCCTTTGAAAGTTGATTCTCCACCTCAAAGGTACGGAGGCTATCCACCTCATCTCCAAAGAAATCGATACGGAAAGGATATTCAGAAGAGAAACTGAACACATCGATGATACTTCCACGCACGGCATACTGTCCAGGTTCATAGACATAGTCCACATACTCGAAACCTAAGCTATGCAACAGATCGGTAATGAACTTCATGTCTACACGCTCTCCCTTATGCAACAGGATGGTTTTGTCCTTTAATTCCTCCTTAGAAACGACCTTCTCTGCCACTGCATCAGGATAGGTCACAATACAAAGGCCCTTGCAGTCACCCTTGGACAACCGACTAAGTACCTCTGTTCGAAGCACTTCGTTGGCAGCATCTTTCTGACCATACTTAATGGCTCTGCGGAACGATGATGGGAAAAAGAGGACCTGCTCATCGCCCAGAATCTGTGTCAGATCATGGTAAAAGTAACCAGCTTCTTCCTGATCACTCAAGATATATAAGAAAGGAGTCTTTCCCTCAGATACTAGGACAGAAGCCACCAATGAAGCCGATGAAGCCTGTAATCCTCCACCGTAGATATGATGCACAGAAGCATCGGAAAGCAAGCGTCGCAAGCCTTCTACACTAGGGTGGGCAGCATAGAGTTGCTGCACTTCTTTCAAGGTCATCTCAGTCAAAAATTATTAAAACGCCTGCGAAGATACAAATTATTCTTTAAAATAGTTCCCCTTTTCAAGAAAAGCATTACTTTTGTTTCATAATTAATCCGATTAAAATGCGAACAACAGACAGTTTAGTTATCATTCCTACGTACAACGAAAAGGAAAACATCTTGAACATCATCAAGGCGGTGATGGGTTTGGAACATGGATTCCACATCCTAGTCATAGACGACGGGTCTCCGGATGGTACTGCCGATATTGTAAAGCGCCTGAAAAAAGAGGTGTTTCCTGAGCGTCTTTTCCTTCTGGAGCGTAGTGGCAAACTTGGGTTGGGTACCGCCTATCTCATGGGGTTCAAATGGGCATTAGAGCATGGATATGAATATATCTTCGAGATGGATGCCGACTTCAGTCATAATCCAGACGACTTGCCTCGTCTTTACCATGCTTGTGCGGTAGAAGGAGCTGACCTCTCCATTGGCTCTCGCTACATCAGTGGTGTGAATGTGGTGAACTGGCCCATTGGACGCATTCTCATGTCTTACTTCGCTTCTGTCTATGTGCGCATCATCACAGGGATGCCTGTACGCGATACCACAGCCGGTTTTGTATGCTATCACCGTCGTGTGCTGGAAGCGATCAACCTAAACACGGTGCGTTTTAAAGGATATGCCTTCCAGATAGAGATGAAATACAGTGCCTATAAATTAGGATTTAAACTGAAGGAAGTATCCGTCATATTCGTCAATCGTGTTTTAGGTACTTCCAAGATGAATTCCAGCATCTTTGGCGAAGCATTGTTTGGCGTGATACAACTGAGGATCGATGCTTTGAAGGGTAAATTCAAACGGAAATGAGACGAACACTCATACACAATGCCATCATTGTGAACGATGGCAGACAGACGCAAGGGTCAGTCTTGATAGAGGATGGTGTGATAGCACAGGTACTTACGAATGGTAAACCACTCACCCTACCCTATACCGAGTTCATCGATGCTACTGGTTGCTATCTGCTCCCAGGGGTCATTGACGAACACGTTCATTTCCGTGATCCAGGACTCACGCATAAGGCCGATATCCGTACGGAAAGCATGGCTGCTGCTGCAGGAGGTGTCACTTCCATTATGGACATGCCCAATACCCTTCCGCAAACCACCACCACAGAAGCTTGGGAGCAGAAGATGCAACTCATGGCAGAGAAGTCCGTCGTGAACTATTCGTGCTACTTTGGTGCCACGAATGGCAATTACAAAGAACTTCCTCACCTCGATCGTCACCGTACTTGTGGCGTAAAACTCTTCATGGGCAGTAGTACAGGAAACATGTTGGTGGATCGTTTGGAAAGTCTGGAACGCATTTTCGGAGGTACCGACCAGCTCATCGTGGCCCATTGCGAAGACCAGCATATCATCAGTCAGAACACCCAAAAATATCGTGGTGAATCGACAGATATCCCCGTGTGGAAACATCGTCTGATCCGCAGTAGCGAAGCCTGTTATCAATCCTCTAAATTAGCGATAAAGTTGGCCAAGAAGACAGGAGCCCGACTACATATCGCTCATCTCAGTACGGCACGTGAACTCTCCTTGCTCAGTGACGAACCCCTGTTCAAGAAGAAGATCACGGCAGAAGCCTGTGTGGCGCATCTGATGTTCTCCGATCAGGACTACCCTTCGTTAGGAACCCTTATCAAGTGCAATCCTTCTGTAAAGCGCCTACACGATCGAGAAAGCCTACGTGCAGCACTCACCAGTGGAAAGATAGATACCATCGCCACCGATCATGCCCCCCATACATTGGAAGAAAAGCAAGGCGGTGCCCTCAAGGCAACTTCCGGCATGCCAATGATACAATTCTCACTGACTTGCATGTTGCAATTGGTAGATGAGGGAGTGATGCCTATCGAGACCCTTGTGGAAAAGATGTGCCACGCCCCCGCCCGTCTCTTTGGCATCGACCGTCGTGGATACATCGAAGAAGATTGTTGGGCCGACCTGGTGTTGGTGCGCCCGAGACCATGGGTGGTCACTCCAGAGGTGATACTCAGCAAGTGTGGCTGGAGTCCACTGATGGGCCATCAGTTCCGTTGGCATGTAGATAAGACCTTCTGCAACGGCCATCTGGTGTATGATGGAAAGACGGTAGATGAAAGTCGTAAAGGCAAAGCATTGTGGTTCAACTTCTAAGAAATGGATAAGCAGGAAATCCTGACATATCGCGTACACGACGTGGCCGAGTACATCAACTGGGTTTACTTCTTCCATGCTTGGGGATTCTCTCCACGCTACGCCACCGTTGCCAACGTGTGCGACTGCTTGTCCTGTCAATCCAGTTGGATCTTCAGCTTCCCATACGAAGAACGCATCTAGGCCCAAGAAGCCTGTCAGCTCTTCAGCGAGGCACAACGACAGC
>JAEEGJ010009663.1_pt1 | contig 25633 bp, 16 predicted proteins | sample 8958761 | NCBI WGS metagenome assembly JAEEGJ01 (sample SAMN16246546, study PRJNA631951) | gut metagenome | biome: gut microbiome; feature: rumen; material: RS-attached | host: Bos | place: Iran: Karaj | collected 2018-10 | reverse complement strand
AATACACGGAATCCAGCCTCAAGGGCGAAAAGTTCTTGCAGTACCTTGTGCCACTGAACCTTCTTGCTGTTGGTGGGTATGAGGTATTCCGTTACTTTGCCCAATTTTCTTATGTCCCGGGAGACAAATCTACAATCTATCCCAGTATTGGGTGGTGCGTCTATGCAGTCTGTTCCAGTCTCTTTATCCCGTTTGTTCTCCTTGCTTGGCGCCGTGTTGCGTTTTGGATAAACTATTTCTACCGTATCTTTGCGAAAAAACGCCACCGCTCCATTCTGCTCGGTGGCCGCGAAGATTCCCTCAACAACTGGTTCGACAGCTACAACGTCATCCCGGGGATTGAAATTCTCGGCTGCGTGAGCGGCGAACCTGAAAACTTGAGCGAGGAGAACCGCCAGCACCTGTTGGGTTCGCTTTCTCAGATGGAAAACGTCTGCAATCGCACCGGCTGCCGCGAGCTTTTGGTCGTCTCCAATTTCTCGGGTTATCGCGAGGATTTCGACATAAATTGGCTCGATAAGCTCGGTCTGAGGGTCTATTTGCTCATCGGAAATGGCAAAAATGGCAATTTTGCCCTCGTAAACCTTAAATATCTTCGTTAAAAACGCCCTTTTTTGTAAAAATTGTGTTATTTTTTTTATGAAAAAAAACGCAATAAAAAGGTTTTATGCTCGATTCTAAATTGTTAAGTATTCTTTGCTGTCCCGAAACTCGCGAGCCGCTGTCGGAAGCGGGCGAGGATTGCATCGCTCTTTTGAACAATGCTATTGAAGCCGGCTCTCTCAAAAATGTTGCTGGCGAAGCTATTACCGAACGCCTGACCGAAGCTCTTGTGACTCCAGATGGTTCTAGAGTCTATGCGGTTCGAGAAGGAATACCTGTACTTTTGGCGGATGAAGCTATTCTTCTTCCATTGGAGAAATAATGGCTATTACGTTGGATAACCTCAGAAAAACTGTAAAAAAGAACAAAGGCAAATCTCAGGCTTTGGCTTGGCTTGCAGACATGGAACGTGCTTCAGGCGATTATGAAGCTGCTCTAAAAATTATAGATGAAGCTCTTGCTGCATCTCCGTCCGATGTTCCGGCCATGCTGGTCCGAGCAAGAATTCTTGCTGGTCAGCAAGACTTTGCCGGAAGCGTCTCGGAATACAAGAAGGTGCTTGCCAAGGACCCGTTCTGCTTGTCCGCCCATAAGAGAATGGGGGAGGCTTACGATCAGTTAGGCAAGACAACTGAACGCAACATGTGCTTCCGTCGTGTCCACGATATGGATCCTTTGGATTCGTTCTGGAAAGAAGAATACGATGTCCTTCCCGAGGAACAGGAATCTGATTTGGCCGCACCGCCGATGGACGATAGTTCGTTTACAATGGATATGGATTCCGAATCGGGTAATGCTGAAGGCGAAGACAATATTTTTGCAAATTTGGCATCCTCTATGCCGAATTCGGATGAAGACGACAATGCGTCGATGGACGACCTCATGAAGTCGTTGAATTCTGCGGCTGACGGTTCTGTTGATGAAGGCAGTGTCCAAGACCAGTCCTATGAAGGTAACGATGTCCTCAGTACATCCGAAGTATCGTCTGCCATTACTGGTATTCTTGGTGGTGACGATGACCTTGATTCTTCAGATGGTCAAACTAGCGGTGCTAATGTGTCCCCGTTCTCAGCGGTGAACGCTGCCGCCGTGAACGCCGCTCCGAAGTCCAATGATAATCTATTTAGTTTAGATGCAACTCCTGAAGCAGAAAGTCAGCCGACGAATGTGGATGACGCGTTCTCTTCGATTTTCGGCGATGACGATTTGCCTGAAGAAAAACCTGCGGAATCTAGTGATTCCCTGAGCGATTGGAGTCCGTCTGCGACACCGGCTGCGTCTGAAGAACCTCTTGAAACGCCCAAGGACGAAGACAAGGCGACAAATGTCGATGATGCGTTCTCTTCGATTTTCGGCGATGACGATTTGCCCGAAGAAAAGCCTGCGGAATCCATGGATTCGCTGAGTGACTGGAGTCCGTCCGCGACACCGGCTGCGTCCGAAGAACCTCTTGAAACCGTGAAGGAAGAAGACAAGGCGACGAACGTCGATGACGCGTTCTCTTCGATTTTCGGCGACGATGATTTGCCCGAAGAAAAGACCGTAGAAACGTCTCCTGTCGAAACTCCTTCCGAAAATGCGGATACTCTTGCGGAAGAACCTTCCGGAGAAGATTCCTTTGGTGGTTTGTTCGAAAAATCCGCAGATGCTGAATTTAGTTTGGATGAACCGTCTGCGGATAAGCCGGCAGATGATTCTAATTCTGTTTTTAATGAAAATGCAATTCCTTCATCGCATATGGATTTTGGCGATGATGAAGCGGATTCTCTTGAAACGCCCAAGGAAGAAGAAAAGGAAACGAATGTCGATGGTGCCTTTTCTTCGATTTTTGGTGACGATGATGCTTTTGAAGAGAAATCGGCGGAAGAAGAACCCAAACTGGCCGAAGACGATTCCTTTGGCGGCTTGTTCGAAAAGTCCGCTGATGCTGAATTTAGTTTGGACGAAAAAGTTTCTGCTCCTGAGCCTGCACCAGAAACTCTGGTTGCGGACGTCTCTGGAGATGATAATATTGCGGCTCCGCTGAGTTCTGAATCTAGCGAACCGGAAACGCCCCAAAACGAAGATTTTTCGGCTGGTGTCGATGGCGCTTTCGATGAGCTTTTTGAAGATGAAAAATCCGATGACGCTCTGGTTGAAACTCCGGTTGAATCCGTAACCGAAATTGCTGAAGCAGCACCTGCAGAAGAGCCTCAAGGTAATCCTCTCCCGGTCGAGGATTTCTCCCTGAATAACGACAATCTTGAGTTGCCTACAGAATCAAAGGATGCACCGAAGGAAGAAAATCTTGCTGATGAAATGGGCGGTGCTTTTGCCTCCATGTTCGGTAATGAAGATGATCTTTCTTTGCCGGATGAAAAATCGGATGCTTTGGCAGATTCCACATCTGAAACAAATGTGGCTGAAGCTCCTTTGAGCCAAGAAGCGACGAGCGCAGCCATCGAAGAAGATTCTGTTAAGGATAGTGTTGACGGTTCCTTCGACAGCCTTTTTGGTGATGACGATGACTTGCCTGAAGAAAAAACAGAATCGGCTCCGTCAGAAAAGATTGCTTTGACGAGTGCTACGGATATGGTTGTCGAACAGGCTGAAAGTGCAGAACCTGTTGTTGAACCAGAAAAAACTACAGAAACGTTCGCGAAAGCTCCATCTGCAGAACTCGATTCCATTGATTCTGAAGTTTCTAATGCTTTCAAGGGATTGTTTGACGAAGACGATTCTTTGGCCGAATCTGACGAACCGAGCAACAAAGGTGTCGATTACTTGATGTCTGGCGATTCCGATGACGAAGTCGCTGCAAGCCTTGTCAATAACGCTGACGCTCCGCTTTCTCGCGGTGCTGCCGATTTGGACGATAGCCTGAATACGCGCACGCTTGCTGATATTTATATGGAGCAAGGGGTCTATAACAAGGCTCTTGACATTTATGCGGATTTGGTCAAGAAAAATCCGGATAATGAAGAAATCAAGTCCCGTTACGATGAAATAGAAAAACTTTGTCAAGAAAAGTTTGGAGAAGCTTAAATGGCTGAACTTCGTATAGAACAGCTCTTGCGTGAAATGGTCAACCGCAAGGCGTCTGACTTGCACCTTCGTGTGGGCGTTCCGCCGGTATATCGTATTAATGGAACTTTGACGAGACTTTTTGACGTTCGCATTGACAGTGTCATGATGGATTCGTTCCTGGACGATATCATGAACCGCGACCAGAAGCAGCGCTTTGAAGCGAACAAGGAATGCGACTTTGCTGTGGGTGCTCGCGATATGGGACGTTTCCGTGTGAACGTGTTCCGCCAACGCGGCACGATTGCAGTCGTGATTCGTCATATCAAGGCGACAATTCCTGCGTTCGAAGACCTTCACTTGCCCGAAGTCATTCGCGATTTGGCGCTTACCAAGCGTGGGCTTGTGCTTGTGACGGGAACGACCGGTTCTGGAAAATCGACGACTCTTGCATCGATGATTGACTACATCAACCAGAAGGAATCTGTCAACGTCATCACGGTCGAAGACCCGATTGAATACCTTTACAAGGATAACGTGGCGATTGTCTCGCAGCGTGAAATCGGCGTGGATACGCTTTCTTATGCGAACGCATTGCGTGCAGCGCTTCGTCAGGACCCGGACGTGCTTCTTGTGGGCGAAATCCGTGACTTGGAAACGATGCAGATTGCGCTTACCGCAGCCGACACGGGCCACATGGTGTTTGCGACCATCCATACGACGAATGCTGTTGAAACGATTCACCGTGTGCTTTCGATGTATCCGCCGCACCAGCATGATGAAGTGCGTCTGTTGCTAGCGGAAGTCTTGGCGGGAATCATTTCGTTACGTCTTTTGCCGACGAAGGATGGCAAGGGACGTGTACCCGCTGCTGAAATTCTCGTGAATACGGGTGCCATCAAGGAATACATCCAAGACAAGGACAAGATAGACATGGTGGAGCAGGCTGTCGCCGAAGGCCATATCCAGTACCGAAGCCAGACGTTTGACCAAGCCCTCTTGGAACTTTACCAGAACGAGCAGATTTCTCTGGAAGTGGCCATGAATGCCGCTACGAACCGCGATGACTTCGACCTTAAGATTCGTGGTATTTCTGGTACGTCCGACCGCGGTTGGATGTAGTTTAGACGAAAGATCGCTTCGCTGGTGGACGAAAGACGAGAGAGGCGAGAGTCGCGATAACAAGTTTACTTGTTATCATGATTGAGCCGACCAGTCTTGTACGGAGTGCAAAGACGAGAGAGGCGAATGCAGCGGATACGCTTGCGTATCCATTGCTGAGCCGACAAGTCTTGGCCTGAAGAGCAACGACGAGAGAGGCGAATGCTGTAAAATTGAAATTTGAAAAAGGCGAGCAAAAATGCTCGCCTTTTTTCTTTCGTCTTTCGTCTGTAGGGCCAATGGCCCGTTTGTTTGTCTATTTCGTATAAACGCATCTATCGGCACTGTCGCCAAAGCAGGTCTTGTTCATGCCGCTCACGCTGTTCACGACGGCTGGCTGGCCCACGCTTGATACCATCTTGCTTCCGGAGAAGCTCGGCTTGAATGCGATTTCGGATGTGCCGTAGTAATTGCTGGCGGTGAAACTTACGCTGTACTGCTTGCCTTCTTCGGAATTGTTCGTGCCGAATCCAAGCAGCTTTGCTCCTGTAATCGTTGTCGTTCCGTCAGAATCGACCATGCCGCCCATGCCGCCGTTCATGCGGCATTCCACTATAATGACTCCGCCGGAGAGGTCGATGCTGCCGTTACTGTCGATACCGTCCGTGTCGCCAGTGCCCACGTAAATATAGTGGTAACCGCCGGTCACTGCAAGCTTGCCTGTGCTTCCGCCGCCAGGACCGCCTCTACCGCCGAAGCCTCCGCGGCCTGTATTCCCTCCGGTGTTGCCGGTCGTCGTTGTGCCGCCGGCCGCATTCCATCCGTCGTCCGTGGTGATGACACTTGTGATGCCGCCTTCAAAGTTCATGTCAGGCGATTCCATGCCTTCGTATGCCATGGTGACGCTCACGTTTGCATTGTCCTTGACGTAGAGGGCCTTGTCCGCGTGGACTCCGTCATCGTCTGTTTTGACGGTCACTTTGCCACCGCTGAACGTGACTGTACCGCCGCTGTGGATGCCGTCGTCGCGGCTGTCGATGTCTATAACGCCGTCGCTTATGACAATACTGGAATCGCTCTTGATGCCCTTCATGCTGGAATCGGGTGCACAGGAATTGCCGGCGCCCATGCCGAATCCGCCACCGAATCCTCCCATGCCACCGCGACCGCCATTGCCGCCGGTACTTTGTCCGAGGCATTTTTGACCGCCACCGGTCGTGATTTTTAACGTCGGCGTTTTGACAACGCTATTGTCCGCGTCTTTGGAATCGCCTTTGGCTATCGTCACGGAGTTACTCGCGGAGAGTCCGTCAAATGCAGACGTGATGGTAATTTCGCCGCCCGTGATTTCGATAGAACCTTTGCCGCTTGCCAAATCCGTTGCGTCGTCGGTATCGCTCTTGATGCCGTCGCCGTCGGAGGTGGTGATGTTCAACGTGCCGCCGCTGATTGCTACGGATTCCTTGCCTTTGAGGCCGTTGTTCTTTGCCGTCACCGTGATGAAGCCGTTTTTGACTCTCAAATCGTTGCTGGTATGGATGCCGTTGTTGTAGTTCGCTTTTACGATAAGTGAACCTTCGCCCTTGATGGTGAGGTCGTCTTTTGCGTAGATGCATGCGCCTGTCGTATCGACTTTGGCTTGGCCTGCGTCATTGGTATAAGAGTACGTTTTTGTTCTTGTGGCAGCATCTGTGAATGTATTGGTCGTGCCGTTCTTGACGACGACGAATGCCTTGTTCGCCTTTTGGATGTAAATCGGGGCATCTATTGTGTTGGTGAGCGTGAGACCCTTCATGTTCAAATAGACGGTCGTGTCCGTTTTTGCTGTTGCGACTAAAATTTGCGCGTCGCTTCCGCTGTAAGAACCGCTAAAGTCGTATTCGCCGCCGCAAGTGATTTTTACGGTGCCGCCTTCTACTGTGACGCAGTTGCCGCCATTCATGACGCTAGCTCCGCTTGCCGCGTATGCGATAACGGGGCGATTTCCCGTATTTTCGTTAATTTGATCCGCCTTGTCGCTTGAAGAACTTTGGACTCCCGATTGTATGACGCTGCTAGAAGATATGGCGATGTTTTGCGCAGTAGCACTGCTCGAATAAACAAAGGGTACGCTGTTCGAAGACGCGATGGATGTACCGCTATTGGACTGTGCTACAGTTGCGTTGCTAGTCAGTGAAGTTGTTGCACTGCTCGTTGGATTATTCGGTGTTCGTGTTTGCGTACCATTTTCCGAATCGCTTGAAATGATTTCACCGAAGCCATCGTCTGCTGCCGATGATGATTCTCCCGTCATTTCCGCAGAGGAAAGATAGGCGTTGTCAGAAAATTCGCTTACGGCTGAAGTGGAATCCGAACAGCTCGCGAATAGAGCTAGCGAGGCTGCCGTAAAGCCCATTGTAAATAAATTCTTGTTATCCATTGACATAAATATCTCCCATTCAACAATAACATCATAAATGTATTTTTTGCGATTGAGAAAAAACATGTCAAAAAGCAGACGTTTACAAAAGTGTAAAAATTAAGTGGAACCATAAGTTCCGTATGGGGCGAAATATGCCAAAAAATGGTTTCTCAGCGTGTTCGCCTTAATCCCTTACAACTTCTATCATAGGTAATTGAAAGGGTATCATAAAAAAGTTAAATTTAGACAATGGATTTTAGAAAATTTTATTCTGTTTTGTCCGTCTTGCTTTTGACTGGGGTGGGCGAGTCTTGGGCTGCATCGCCGGTCATTGAGCCGGAGCATTCCAGTAATTTGCGGACTTTGGAAACCGCTCCGATGCTGTTCGAATACCATCGCCAGACGACAGGAACAGAGCGCCAGTACTTTACCTATCCGCGTAGGGATACGACATTCCGCAAGAATTTTACCAGGACAGAAGGCAATGCACTTTTGTACTTTGATAGTGAACGCGGTGCAGGTGTTCTTGGCAACGGATTGAAGCCGGAATGCAAAGAGGGCGATTCCGCTTGCGTCGCAAAAGCCCTTGCGATTGAAAATGCTGTTCCGCGAGTCGCTATTGCGACAAGCATTATCGGAGGCATTGATTACCGTGGCGGCAAAACGCTTGGCGATACGATTTGGCCTGGCATTGACGGGGGACTTTATCTGCGCGGTTTTGTTGATTCCGTTGATTTCGTCTTGGATGCCCGCATTTATAGCGAAGGTCATTCGGCCAAGAATCCGAAGTCTTTTGACCGCGAATTTCTGGAAGTGCAGCATGAAGAAGACAATTCCGGTGTCGAATATACGAGCTACTCACGTTACCGCACGCATTTTGCGTTCAATTACGACTGGCTGCGGCTTGACTTTGGACGCGACGTGATGCACTGGGGGCCTGGTTACTACAACAACCTGACGTTGAACCAGTTTGCTATTCCGTACAACATGTTGAGTCTCGACTTGATGATTGGCCCTCTCCGCGTGATGAGCTTTTATGCGGACTTGCGTATTTTCAACAGCATGAGCATGTCGAACAAGGATAACACGCGTAACCTCTTTGGCCATCGTTATGAGCTGGCAGTAGGAAATGCGACGTTTGGCATTAGCGAACTGACTGTACTTTACGACGATATGAAACCGTGGCTTTTTGTTCCGACAGCCCCCTTGTTTATGGAAAAAGGGAATTATTCGGAAAACAGCAACAATGGTTCTATTTCTTTCGATTTCAACTATCGTTTGTTCAATAGCGTTCGACTTTATACGGAATTCTTTTTGGATGATATGGAATCTCCAATTAGTTTAATCCGAAATGACAATATCGAAGCTAAATGGGCATGGATGGCGGGATTCCAGGCTGGGCACGATTTTTATTACAAAGGCCATAAAATCGAAGCGGGAACGATTTTTGAATATGCTCGTGTTGAACCCTACGTTTATTCGCATTTCAAAAAGAATACGGCGCAAATAGCTCATTTGGGCTATCCGCTAGGAAATCAAGGAGGACCCAATAGCAGGACGATTGACTGGAGTGTCTTTGCTCGTTTGGATGGCCAAATCTTTGCGTCTCTTCGCCAGACTTGGTTCTGGAAAGGGACCGATTACGGCAGCGCTGTGAACGATACAACTCCGAATGGCCATCTTAGACTTCACAAAAAGTTCCTTGATGGCGCTAAACTCCAGTATTCGCTCACGCCAGCAATTAGCTATGAAGGTCAACGTTTTTCGTTCATGGGGGAGATTACATTAATCGATGACCGCAAAGCGTATATTAGAGCAGGAATGAAGTTCTAGACGAAAGAACGGCTCTGCGAGCCTATAGACGAAAGATAGGTTTTAGGTAACAGGTGACAGGTATTAGGAGAGAAAAATTGCGGCTGAGCCATCTTATAATGGACGCGAGAAACGCGTGATAATTGTCCTAATCCCTAACCCCTAACTCCTAACCACTGTTTACTAACCACTAACCACTGTCTACTTCCTACTTCCTACTAATTACAAACCCTTAACCACTAGCCACTATTTATGACCAAACCAGAATTACTTGCACCTGCGGGTGACCTTGTACGAATGAAATATGCGTTTGCTTACGGTGCGGACGCAGTCTATGCGGGACAACCTGCTTTTTCGCTGCGTGCCCGTGAAAACGGCTTCAAGAATTTGGATGACCTTGCCGAAGGCATTGCGTATGCTCATGAACATGGTAAAAAGTTTTATCTTACAAGTAACGTAATTCCGCGTAACGTGAAGGTGGAATCGTTCCAGAAAGCCTTGAATGCGGCACTCGAACTCAAACCGGACGCTCTCATCGTTGCTGATCCTGGCTTTGTGGGCTGGCTCCTCAAGGAACATCCCGAAACGGAAGTGCATTTGTCTGTGCAAGCGAATACGACGAATTATCTTGCCGCTTCGTTCTGGAAAAATTTGGGTGTCCGTCGCATCATCTTGAGTCGTGAACTTAGATTGTCTGAAATTTTAGAGATAAAGAAACAAGTGCCCGAACTGGAACTGGAAGTGTTTGTCCATGGAGCCGTTTGCATGGCGATGTCTGGCCGTTGCATGCTCTCGAACTGGGTCACTCACCGCGATGCCAATCAAGGGGCTTGCGATAACAGCTGCCGCATGCCGTACAGATTGTATGCAAATTCCGGTCCGCAGGTCGAGGATTACCGCGAACATGAAGGCTCTTTTACGCTGCAACGCACAGACCGCCCGGAACTGGACCCGATTGCACTCGACGAAGATACGTGGGGAACGTACTTCATGAGCAGCCGCGACCTCTGCGCTTTGGACGTAATTCCGGAACTGGTGGCAGGCGGGCTCGATTCGTTCAAGATTGAAGGACGTACACGCTCCGTGTATTACTTGAGCCAAGTTGTCCGTGCTTACCGCATGGCGATTGATGATGTTGCCGCAGGAAATCCCGTGCCCGAAGAAAGCCGCCGCGCAATCCGCTTTGTCGATGGGCGAGGCTTTATGCCGGGGTTCTTGCGTGGGCCCTTGCCGCAGAATTACGAAGCGACGCATGTAGATGCCGAAGGCGGTTGTGTGGCCGCCCAGATCAAAGATTTCGATGAAACCACTGGCGCATGTCTTGTGAATGTCAAGAATCCGTTCTCGATGGATGACACCTTGGAACTCATGACTCCCGACGGAATGGTTCCGTGCGAGGTTGAAGAACTGCTCGATTTTCGCGGAGCTGCCGCCGACCGGTTGAATCCGGGGACCGAGGGGCGCGTTTTCTTTGGAAAAAATACCCTGAATAGCGGAAAAATGGCCAAATTTGGCTTCCTTGTGAAGCATTCCAAGCCATAACGCCGAATTAAAAAAATACATTTGAAATATGGCCGTTGATGAGGCAACAAAAAAACAGGACGAGTTAGAACTTTATCAAATTGATGATAAAGCCATCGTTCCGTTCTTTCAAAAACATCTGGAAGAGTTGCGTCAGTTCATTCAAGAACACCGTAATGACAGGCTTTGTTTGTTAGTTCTTCTGAAACAATTTATTCGTACCTACCGTATGCCGTTCAACATGCAACGCTATATGGAAGTCCAAAGGACTTTTATTCAACGTTCTTTGCACGATAAAATTCAGGACCGTCAGCAAGCGGTAAGCCATTGGATTCAGGAATTTGCCGGTCGCCACCGCAACCGCATGATTCAGCTACAATGCTTGTATCTGGACCGCGTCAAGGACCGTCTGCTCCCGGAAATCGAAAAAATGCTTGCAAATAGGATTGACCATCTGCAAGAAAAGCTTGACGAGCGCAGTTCTGGCGCTGTTCCGTCTGCTGAAATAAACCCCGCTGATATAAATTCTTCTGAAAAGCAAAACACTGAAAATTAATTTGGTTGTTTGTCAATAGTCGTTAGTCTTTAATCTATACCTGATGACCATTAATTAACGACCAATAACTAAAGACAAAAAATAATGACCAACAACAGCATGTAACTTGATGAAAATCAATAAGTTACATTTTTTTGAAAATAAGAAAATGCCGTTTTTCGCTTAAAATCGCCGTTTTTGTAATAATTTGTATGCTTTATGTAAGAAAATTCTTGTCAAGGGATGGTTGAAAAAATTCCTGTTGATAAGTTGTGCTATTACATAGTGATAATAGTGTTGTTCGTACGTTTGTAAGAATGGTGTAAACTGGAAAAAGTTGGATAAAAAGTGTTTTTAAAAAAAAATTGCCCTTTTTTGGAGTAAAAACGGATATTTAAAATTTTTTTCGTTCGCGGCGCTTGTTCTTCGATTTTCCTTTCTTATTTTTTGCTTGCCTCTTTATACTACTGATTGGTTTTTTAGATCGTGGAAAATACAGTTTCTTTGTTGGATATTGCAGAGTCGCCTTGGCAACAGGTGCTCGATCGCGTGCGTTCGGAATGTAAGGACTTTTTTGGTGCCGTGATTCTCGACGCTCTTGGTTATGAGGGAATGTGCAACGGCTATGCCTTGCTCACCGTTCCCGACGAGCTTCGCGAGAACTGGGTGAATTCCCACTATGGCGATTTGTTGCGCAAATCCTTTACGACTGTATTTGGTAGTGAATTTGTTGATTATCGCATTCGCCAGATTGCACCAACGGATCCGATTCCCGAAATTAAGCTCACGAAACCTGCGATTCCGCGTGTTGTCGAAGCTCCGAAGGTTCTAAAACGCCCGAAACAAACGTTATCGCTTTACGCCCGCTACACTTTTGAAAATTTTGTCGAAGGGGAGTGCAATTCTACGGCATTCCGTGCATGCCAGGCGGTTGCGGAAAATCCGGGGGACCCGTCCTTGAACCCGTTGTTCGTTTATGGCGAAACGGGACTCGGCAAGACTCATTTGTTGCAGTCGATTGCGGCTAAAATCCAGAAGAACCGTCCCGATTATTCGATTGTCTATTGCCACGCTTATGACTTTTTGCGCGACGCGACGGCAATGGCTTCGGCTTTGCATAACAAGACGGGCAATGTGCGTGAGCTTGCCGAAAAGTTCCGCGAACGCTACGAGCTTTGTGATGTGCTTTTGCTCGACGATGTACAGCTCTTGGAAAAGGGCCTCTGGACGCAGGAACGCCTTGCCATTTTGATCCGTCATTTGCGTGCCGAAGGGAAGCAAGTCGTGATTTCTTGCGACCGTCATCCGTCCAAGTTCAAGGTTGTCGATACGGATAACGAATCCCGCTGTGTTTCCAGGTCTTCGATTCCGAGCATTTCCAAGAAGCTCCTCACGCCGCTTGAATCTTGTGTTGCCGTGGGCCTTGACGAACCCGATTTGGCGACCCGCATGCACTTGATCAGCAAAAAGTCCGAGGACTTGCCGTTTGCCAAAGCGGACCGCGAAGAAATTTGCCGTTACCTTTCGATGCAGCCGCGCAAGAATGTGCGACTCATTGAAGGGCTTCTGAACTTCCTTGGCGCGATGAACATGTTCTGCAAGGCTGATTTGAACTTGAGTAGCGTCAAGCGTCTTGTGGCTCCGTCGGACCATGGCGGCCATGTGGAATTGACGGCAAAGAACATTACAGAAGCGGTTGCGTTGGAATACCATGTCGAAGTTTGCGAACTTTCGTCCAAGCGCCAGGCTGCCGCGATTTCGATGCCCCGCAAGGTGGCAATGTTTCTTTGCCGCGAACTCACGACGGATTCGCTACAAAATATCGGTGCAATGTTCTGCAGGGACTATGCCACTGTAATCGCCGCCATTAATTCCCTGAAAAAGCAGATGGAAACGGATGCGTCCCTCGCAAGGCGCGTTCAAGATATCCGTTATATGCTGGAAGCCTAGCATGATCGCTCTTTTGACGGGTGGCGCCGGCGTCGTAGGGAAGGCGTTGTGTCGGGAACTCATAGCACGCGGAGTGTGTGTCCGCGTCTTGACGCTTCCGGGCGATTCTCTGGCAAAATCCCTGCCGGCTGAAGTCGATGTCCGCTACGGCGATGTCACCGATTTTGATTCTATTCGAAGTGCTTTTGAGGGTGTCGATGTCGTCTATCACTTGGCGGCAATTCTTTTATCGACGAAGCGCGGGGCGTTTGAACAGGTGAATACCGAAGGGACGCGTAATGTCTTGCAAGCCAGCAAACTCGCGAATGTCCGCCGTTTTCTTTATGTATCGAGCATTTCTGTGACCTACCCGGTGCTCACGCCCTATGGCGAAAGCAAAAAGAAAGGGGAGGCTTTGGTGCATGCGTCTGGACTCGACTGGACAATTGTGCGGCCAACGCTCGTGATTGGCGACGGGGGCGGTGTCGAGTTCAACATGTTCCGCGATTACGTAAAGCGTTTCCCGGTCTATTTTATGCCGGGAGGGGGCAAATGCCTCAAGCGGCCTGTCCGCAGTGTCGATTTGGTCAAGGGTATTGCCGTTGCCGGGCTAGAATCGAAAGCTGTAGGAAAAACCTACGCCCTTGCGGGTTCGACCGTGATGACTATGGCGGAGATGGCTAAGCACGTGCTGGCTTCCGCCGGGATGCGACATCTGATGCTTCCCCTGCCGTGGTGGATTTCGAAGCGTCTTGCCGTTTTGAAGAATTGGATTGGCGGGGAGCGTGTTTCTGCCGAGCAAGCTTTGGCGGGCTTTTTGTACGATGCCGCCCCGTCCATCGAAGACGCCGAAAAAGACCTAGATTACCATCCCGGCTGCCCGTTTTTTTAGACGAAAGAACGGCTCTTCGAGCCTATAGACGATAGACGAAAGAGGGGGAACCGTCATTCCCGCGAAGGCGGGAATCTAATGCTTTAAGATCCTCACCTCCGTGAGGATGACACGCCTCCAGGATGACAAATTCCTAACCACCAACCACTAATCACTAACCACTGTCTACTTCCTACCGTCTACTTCCTATTAACCTATCGTCTTTCGTCTACCAGCGCAGCGGTCTTTCGTCTAAACCGTCACTGGATCCTATCGGCGTTGCCTCCAGGATGACAAATTCCTAACCACTAACCACCAACCACTAACCACTCCCCTTGTATAGTATAAAAGAAATTTCGTATCATATCAGTAATTTTTAACGGTTTCTTGTCTAATTCCTTATAAATAATTTATATTGTAATGTATGAATAAGAAAAAAATTTTAGCTCTTTTAGTTTCCTCCGCATTCCTTTTTGCGGCTTGCGGCGATGATGACAGTCCGTCGTCTCCTAAGAATGAAACAGAAATTTCGTCTTCTTCCGAGGATGATTGCGATTCCGATGAGTGTGATGAAGGTAAATCTTCTTCGTCAAAGAAGAGTGATTCTAAGTCTTCGTCTTCAAAAGCAAGCGATAAGAAATCTTCGGATTCGAAGGATGAAAAGTCCTCGTCTTCCGTTAAAAGCTCGGATAAATCGTCTTCGAGTGTAGCAAAGGAGGACAAGTCTTCGTCTTCTGTCGCCAAGGACGAGCCTAAATCATCTTCTTCCAAGGATGAACCGAAGTCTTCTTCTTCGTTTGTCGCTCCGAGTGGTGAACATGTGGCCTTCATCGAAGAATTGGAGAAGAATATGGAGCTGAAGTTGTTCGGCCATACGGTTTATCTCTCTACCGGTAGCAAGCAAGGCTTTTTCGCGCTCCGCATACCCGATGAACTCTGGGTTGTAACGTATTCCAATTTTGAAAATGGCGAAGTGGTGTTTAAAGAGGGCGCTATTGGCATGGAATACGCCGATACTGATGCTGCAAAGCAAATTAAGGAAAAAACGAAGGACGGCATCACGATTTCCTTTAAGGTCGATAAGGATGGCGTGCTCAAGTATGCTGTCAATGGCGCGAAGGAATATAACGAAGCCGTAAAGGCTAACGTCGCGGTTCAGAAGGGCAAGGTCTCCAAGGCCGAAACAATTATGAATAAAGTTTATACTTGCTCGGATGGCGATACGACAAGGACGTTTACTTTCTTCGATAATTCCTACATCTTAGAAAATATTGCAAATAAAAAAGTCGAGAGTTGGATTGCTGGCCATTACGATATCCAGCGTAGCACGTTGCTGATGCGCCCCGCTTATTACGATAAGCAGATTTATACGATGTACAGCTATACGGTAGGTGAAGACAAAACGATTGTGGCATCTAACGGAAAGTCGATGAATTGCTCTGTGAAAGACAACTCTGTGACGTATGTAAAGAAGTCGGACGTGTCGAACGAATGGCAAACGACCGATAATGGTATTGAATGGATGTTCAACATAAAGTCAAATGGTGAATTTGAAATTGAAGCTTACGAAAATAGAAAGAACATCGAAGTCAAGACTGGTGTTTGGGAAATCTATGGAAACCAGCTTATGATGCGCAATAAGAGCTGCTTGAATCCGGACAAATGCTCGACTAGTGTTTATGGATCCGTAACGGTAACGTCGGACGGTATGGAGTATAAGCACGCTAATTCGGATACGCCGAAAATGCCGCAGAAGTGGACGTTAACGGAATACGAATAAGGATTTTTATACTTCTTTAAAGTCTCTTTTACAACAAGTGCGCCGCTCTAATGCGGTGCATTTTTTTATTTTCTAGCTAGAGGATTGAAATCATGAAACTTTATGTGGTACAGATGAAAATTCTGCCGGGGAATGTCTCGGCGAATATGCAAACGATGAAGGCTGCTTTTGACCGTGCGAAGGCTGCCGAAGTGGATTGTGTTGTATTTCCACGATATGCATTGACTGGACCGAGTAATAAGGCTCTCCCTGTGGATTGGGCCGAAATTCGCAAATACGCGGGCACGATGCCATTCTTTTTGAGCGGGGATGCTCTTGACGATACGCCGCTTTTGGGAATAGCCCATGTGACGCACGGCAATGATTTTTATGCTGTAGGTCGCCGAGAAGAAGAAAACAAGGAATTTTCACGTGTGGCTTTGGACAGTGCGATGCCCATAGTGTGCGTGAACGGAGTGGGGACTGACAATACCGGTAAGAACATCTATGCGCTTTCTGGCGGAAGCCGCGTCTTTGATTGCGATGGACGTGTTGTTTTTGAAATGCCGTTGTTTAGCGAAGCGGAAGCTGTCGTCGAGTTTACTGAAGGTGAGGTTTTGGTTCACTCTGAATTTACGAAACCTTATAAAAACGAAATTGCCGAGATTCACGATGCGCTTGTGTTCATGATTCGTGAAAACTTGAACATGTTCCACATCCAGCGTATGGTGATTGGTGCAAGCGGCGGCATAGACAGTGCTGTTTCTGCAGTACTTTATTCGAGAGCGCTTGGCCCCGAAAATGTTTTCCTGGTAAACATGCCGACGCGTTTTAATTCGGATACGACGAAGAACGCTGCACGCGATCTCGCGGAAAACTTGGGCACGCCGTACATGGTCGCTCCGATTTCTGATATCATCGAGTCTGTATGTCATACATTGGAAAACTGTTCTTTTGTGCGTAATGATACTGTGATGAAGGTTGCTGGAATCAACCATGAGAATTTGCAGGCGAGAACGCGTTCAGCATCCATCCTTTCGACGGTTGCTTCTGTGGTGGGTGCCGGAGTGACCTGCAACGGCAACAAGAGCGAAGCGATGGTGGGCTACTGCACGCTGTACGGCGATACCTGCGGCGTGATGTGCGCTTTGGGCGACTTGTGGAAAACGCAGGTTTATGCTCTTGCACGTTACATCAATCGCGACAAGGAAATCATTCCGTCGGCATCGATTAACATTCCGGCAAGTGCAGAACTTTCTGATGCAATGAACGTCGATGAAGGCAAGGGCGATCCGATTCTTTATCCGTACCACGATAAGCTGTTTGCAATGTGGGTAGAAAAGGGTGCAAGCCTGGAGCAAACGGAGAAACTTTTGATGAACGGAACGCTTTGTGAAACGCTTGGCGTTGATGCCGCCTATTTCAAGAAGCAATTGCCAACAGTCGAGGCTGCACTAGAAGACATGCGTCATTGGTACCGCAGGTTCAAGGGACTTGCGCTGGCTAAACGCATCCAGTTCCCGCCGATTTTGTCTTTAAGCGGCCATGCTTTCGGTGGCGAATACCACGAAAGCCAAGTGTAATGGAAGGACTCTAAAATCTAATTAGAATAAGGTTGCTGGCGGATTGTTATCGTCCAAACCGGGTAAATCCGGATTGGGCGGGAGGTTCGCGAGTGGATCTTCGGGTTCGACAATTATGTTGTAGTAAACGTTGTTCTTGAGTTCATCCTCGATGTAGAACAACGTTCCGCCCATGGCGCTTCCGCATCCGGCGCATGCGCCCTGGTAACGGATCTGCAGACGGTTGTCATCGGTCAAGTCGAGAATTTGTATGTCTCCGCCGTCGCCTTGGAGCGTCCCGCGTACGGTCTGGTGCAGCCAAGCCTCGATTTTCTCGATTTTCTGTGCTTTTGTAAGGGCGTTCCATTCAGCGTCTGCTTCGGCACGTCCTTCGGCTGTCTGCGTGCGGTACTTGATGCGTTCCATCTTTTCGCGAACGATGATGGCTGTCGCTTTCTTTTCGGGATAGACTTCCAAAATCTTTGCGATGAGCGTGTTCATCTGCTTGATTTCGGGAGCTGTTTCCGGGATGGCTCTTGCGTCAGGCGTGTCACGCAGTTCTTCTTCGAGGCTTTCTGCGGTATTCTTGCAAGCGTCGTCTATGGTCGCCATCTGGATTCTGCGGCAGAACGAATCGGCAAGGGCGGTAAAGACGGGACCACCGTACGTAAAAAATCTCGTCTCCAGAATCTTGTCGCATTCCGGGTCAATCATCAAGTAAACCTTAAGGCTTGCTTCCTTGACATCGACGAGGGCGAGACCTTTTTCGTCAGCTTCTATCTGGAATATGGCGCCGCGGTATTTGGGTGCCTTGGCGATTTCTTGTAATTTCTTGGAGTAAGATGCACATTGTTCTTCGTTCATGGCCGCAAATGTAGAAATATAGACGAAAGACGAGAGACGAAAGACGAGAGAAAATGCAAAAAACGCAACCCGTAAAGGTTGCGCCAAATGTAGTCATTAACAGGAAAAAATAGAATTAGAACTGTTCAATCTGGGTGTTGAACTTGTACTTGTCCTTGTAGTAGGCAAGCATCTCGTCGCTGTTGGAGAATGCCTTGCGGAGCGGGTCGCGAAGAGCCGGTTCCCTTTTGACTTTCTTCTGGATTTCAGGCACGACATCCTTGAAGAAGAGCTCGTTGCTTGCAGATGCGACATGGTTCTGGTTGTAATCCATGTGGTAGCGACGTTCGACCATCTGGAACAAGTCGGACTGGCAAGAGTTTTCGGGAGGCAAATGGCTTGCGACCGGCATATAGCACTGCTTGATATAATCCTGCTTCATGCTGACAATGAGGCTGTCGATGGCGGGAATGTTATGAACCGAATCATTGTGGTTGGCGAGTTCGGCCTTTGGGGTCACAACTCCAGAGCAACCGGAAACGAGTGCTGCTGCGAGTGCGAGGGATGCCCAAATAATGGAATTTTTCATGTCCTAATCCTTTTTTTTTGACATTGTTATTACACTACATCAATCCCGTGGAACAAAGTTACTTAATTGTGGATCGATTTGCGATAGCTGTATGGTAAAGATTTGCTTACAAAGTGCCGTTTTTTTGATATTTTTAAGTTACATGTGATAAAAAACACCAATAATTTACTTAGATGAGGGTTTAAATTTGTAAAACCATTTGATGGGGTCGATAACATCGTAACGGACGTTCCCGATGCGTTTTTTGCCTTTCTTGTTTACGAGTCCTGTGACGATGTGGGCGTGGGGGCCAGTCGTGTGTCCTGTCGTGCCGACTGTTGCAATCGGGTCGCCCGGCATGACATCCTGACCGTTCAAGTAAAGTAACTTGTCGCAGTGCATGAACAAGATGACGTCATTCTTGCGGACAAGACCGATAATGACACCGCCACGTTCGTCGCGGCTTGTCCATGCTTTGGCGTTGAAGGGGGCGAGGATGCGAGCCCCTTGACGGCTAGCAACATCAATGCCGTTGTGCTTTCTTTGTGTGGATGTCGCTTGTTCGTGGTAGAATTCCGTGATGTAGGCGATGCTGTCCGAAATGACTGATGTCCAGTATTTCCAAGCGGCTCCGATAGTGTCTGCGGATGCGGGACGCTTGATTTCGTTTGGACGAGAAAAGCGGATTGTTGTTCCTTTGGGCGGGATGTTCTGGCTACCTTTTTCCCAGGCGGTGACCTTGAATCCGTTTTCTTCGAGCGTCTTGGCGACGTAGTTCTTGACCATTTTTTCGTTTGTAATAATCGCGTCGAATCGTCCGATGGCGTAACGTGCGATACGTTGCATGCTTTCCGCTCCGTCGAAAGTGTATTCGAAGGATGGGGCAACGGAAAGCTGGTTCCTTTCCTGAATGCGGTCGCGGAGATTCGAATCGATGCGGTCGATGTCCGTGATAAAGAGGAACGGCGCGATAATTGCGACAATCAGCAGCAATGGGAAGCAGTTGCGGATAATTCGCGGGAATCCGTCGAGCGGGTTTTTGACAAGGATGGATACTTTATGAAGTTTTTTTACGACTTTGGCTAATTTTTCCGGGTCCTTCTGGTAATTCAGTGCGAATGCTTCCTTGGTGGCAGAGGCGTTCCGGCGGATGGCTTTGCGCGCTTTGGGGTATTTGCGCCTTGCGGGGCGTTCATGGGATAGCCAAAGAATTTGCGCACTTTGTGCTTCTTTTACGTCTTCGATGAACGCTGCTGCCGAATTCATGGACTTTTCGGTCACATGCATAATCAGGAGGCGGGCCATTGAAACGAGATTTCCGACGTTCTCGACTTGCTCGGTCGAAATGATGCCGATGATATGCGGGGCTATCTTTTCGAGGCTCTTGATGTTGTGGTAGAGCGTACGGAATTCCGTATCTGTCGTGGGCAAGGCTTTCGTGCCGCTAAACGTGATATTTACGTCTGTGGCCGAAATTTCTGCGATGTCGGAGGCGTCCAATTTATTTTTTGAAAGGTCTGCGGCTTGCAGGGGGGTGTTCCCTTCAAGAGGGCGCTTGCCGGTAAAGTCGATTACAACAAAACGCGCACCGGCGTTAAGTGCCAGTGCGAATTTCTGCAAGGCTTCTGTGGGTAAAACGTCTTCGTCAGAGATGGCGTAGAGTGTAAACCCGCCTTGGTTGTAAAGGTTTTCTAGGACCTTTCTCTGCATGCCTTACTTGGCGGCTCCGCGCGGATAGGAGTAGCCAGAAGGTGGTGCGGCGACGAACTTATCGACCTGGAGGTAGAGTTCTTCAGCGGATGCGGCCGGGTTGAAGAAAATTTCCTGGTTGCGGTTCTGGCTGCGGCCCTTGATGGGTTCGTTGCGGCGGCCACGGCTAACAATGCCGAGCGGGAGCACTTCCAAAAGCGGCAAGAGTCCGAAGTAGCGGAAAAGGCTGAAGTTCTTCTGCCAAGTGGTGCGTTCTGCCAAGATTGCAAAGGTCCCTTCGATGATGGACTTGCTCTGGAGAAGGTCTTCGGAGGTCATCGTCACGAGTTCGTGATTGGTGGGGAAGTTGTTCTGGAAGTTGACCATGTCGCCCTTGAGGTAGTTGGCGTCGCAGAGAAATACGAATTTCATTGTTTTTCCTGGTTAGATTTAATGGTTTATTTTCATAAAATAGCTATTTTTGGCCGATTTTGTCATTTTTTGAGGGGCCTTGTCGGGGCTTGATACCCAAAATTTCCCTAGTTTTACAAAAAATTTACAATAGAAAACGCCTATAACCGGTTGCTTCGCGTCGAAATGGGCTTGAAAACGCATTTTTCCTGATTTTTTGCCATTTGGGGGAGCTTTTTCTGTAACTCGTTGATACTCAAATACTTACGTAAAATTGAAAAGCGGATTAGACAAAAAAGACAATTTTTGTTAAGGAAAAAGATTCCTGCAGGGTGAAAAGTTTTGAGGGAAAAGCATTATATTTAGAAACGTTTTTTAAGGACGTGTGAGAAATTTCACAATGAAATTTTGATTGCGTGTATGGTATCGGAGATCGACAATGAATAAACTGAAGAGGTCCATGGCGACCTTGATAGCTTCTGCTAGTGTTATTGCAACATCATCGTTTGCGCAAAATCCTGCGCCTGCGGACCAGGCTCCACAGGCTGCCCCCGCACCGGCTGCCGCCCCTGTGAATGAACCTGCCCCTGAACCTGCTCCGGCGAACGAACCGCCACAGGTGGGTGGAATTCCTGGCGAATCTATTTTGGAAGGCGGGACTTTCTCGAAAATTAAGCTCGATAATTTTGTCACTGACGACACGGACCAGCCCTCGCAGATCCGCTGGAAGGTGAGCGGCAACAAGAACTTGAAGGTGACGATCGCTCCGGATCACACGGTTGAAATTGCAACGCCGGGCCCGCTTTGGAACGGCTCCGAGGACATTACTTTCACGGCAACGGACTCCAAGGGTGCCAGTGCGTCTGAAACGGTGAACTTCTCTGTCGAGTCTGTGAACAATCCGCCGGTGGTGACCCAGATTCCAAGCCAGGTCATCACGGAAGGCCAGCAGTTTACAAAGATCCGCCTGGATGACTTTGTGAACGACCCGGACCACAAGAAAGACCAGATTACATGGGATACCGAAGTAGTCCCGGCTGGCGGTGCTCAGGCCGATGGTGATTTGTCTGTAACGATTGACGGTAACCGCGTTGCAACGATTGTGGTTCCCGACAAGCACTGGTTTGGTGCTGCAAGAATCAAGTTCATCGCAAATGACCCGGATTACGGTAGCGACAACAAGACCGCTGCATTCACGGTGACGCCGGTGAACGACCCCCCGAAAATCACGAAGAAGATTCCGGATCAGATTATCGATGAAAAGAATCAGTTTGACATGATTCCGCTTGCCGATTATGTCGAAGATCCTGATGACGATGTCATGAAACTCAAGTGGACCGTTTCGGGCAACAAGGACTTGAAGATTGAAATCGACAAGTACGGTTCTGCAATTGCAACCATCCCGAATGAATTCTGGAATGGCCAGGAACGCGTGACATTTACCGTGACGGACGCCGCTGGCGCTTCTGCAAAGCAGGACGTTTTGTTCAAGATCAATTCTCAGAACGACGCTCCTGAATTTGTTCAAAATATTCCGGACCAGACGATTGATGAAAAGCAGGAATTCGCTCCGATCCAGCTTGGCCAATACGTGAAGGATCCGGACCACCGCATCGAAATGCTCAAGTGGGCTGTTTCGGGCGCCAAGGATTTGAAGGTCTCTGTTTCTGGCGGTGTGGCTACAATCCGCATCCCGAACAAGATGTGGAACGGCTCTGAATCCATCAAGTTCAAGGCTACGGACCCGGAAGGCGCTTCTGCTGATTGCGAAGCTGTGTTTACGGTCAACTCCGTGAACGACTTGCCGAAGTTCATTCGCCCGATTCCGAACCAGAACATCAACGAAAAGCAGCAGTTCACCAAGATCAAGCTTGATGACTTCGTCAAGGACGAAGACCACAAGAATTCCGAACTCTCCTGGGATGTCGAAGTCAAGCACCAGGGCCAGATGCCGGAACTCGGTACGCTCAACGTGAATATTGACGACCAGCATGTCGCAACTGTTGAAATTCCGGACCCGAGCTGGTTTGGTAACACGATTGCTACATTCACCGTGACGGACCCGGAAGGCGGTTCTGCTAAGCAGGATGTCGCTCTTAACGTGCGTTCTGTGAACGACCCGCCGGTATTCAAGAAAATTCCGGACCAGGCTATTGACGAAAAGAACGAATTTACTTCGTTTATCATGGATGACTACTTGAGCGATGCCGACCACGATTTCTCGAAGCTCAAGATTGAAATCACTGGCAATAAGGACCTCAAGGTCAATATCGATAACAGGTCTCATGAAGTCTTCGTGAAGATTCCGCACGACCAGTGGAACGGTACGGAAACTCTCATGTTTACTGCAACGGACCCGGAAGGCGCTCGTGCATCGACTTCTGCTAAGTTCACGGTCAAGGCTATCAACGACCCGCCGGTCATGAAGGATATCCGCGAACAGACCATCAAGGAAAAGGGTGAATTCCAGCCGATTGAACTTGACAACTTTGTTGAAGACCTTGACCACGCCAAGAATCGCCTCAAGTGGACGATTACGGGCAACAAGGAACTCAAGGTTGCCATGGATGGTGCTCATGTCGTGCGTATCACTCCGCCGTCTCCGCAGTGGCATGGTGCTGAAGCTCTGACGTTCAAGGTTTGCGACCCGGATAACGCTTGCGACGAACGCACGGCGAACTTCACGGTGGAATCCGTGAACGACGTTCCGATGTTCGTGAAGCAGATTATGCCGCAGACGATTCGCGAAAAGGGCCAGTTCCAGCCGATCAAGCTTGCCGACATGGTGAAGGACTTGGATAACAAGCTCTCTGACCTCTCGTTCTCTGTCTCTAGCAAGCCGGCTGCCGGCTCTAAGAAGAAGGATTCTGAACTCAAGGTCAATATCGATGCAAACAAGGTTGCAACGATTGTCATTCCGAACAAGTTCTGGAACGGTGCTGAAGAAATCACGTTTACCGTAACGGACTCGGAAGGCGCTAAGGCTTCTTCTTCTGCTCTCTTTACGGTGGAATCTGTGAACGACCTCCCGGAAATCAAGCAGGTGGCCGACCAGACCATTCAGGAAAAGGGTGAATTCACTCCGTTTAACGTGTCTGAACTCGTGTCTGACCCGGATGACCGTTTTGAAAGCTTGAAGATTGACTTTACTGGAAATAGGGAACTCAAGGTCGATATGTCTAAGGCTGGCATTGTGACTGTGAAGGCTCCGAACAAGATGTGGAACGGTTCTGAAAAGGTGACCTTCACTGTGACCGACCCGTCTGGTGCCAAGGCCCGTACGACAGCAACGTTTACTGTTGTTTCTGTGAACGACCCGCCGGCCATGAAGGAAATTGCAAGCCAGACTGTCAAGGAAAAGGAATCGTTCAAGCCGATTGAACTTGACAACTTTGTTGAAGACCTTGACCATCCGAAGAACCGCCTCAAGTGGAAGATGGAAGGCAACAAGGAACTCCGTGTCGCTATGGATGCAACGCACAAGGTGACGGTGACTCCGCCGAACGCAAGCTGGAACGGTTCCGAAAAGATCCGCTTTACCGTGACCGACCCGGATGGCGCAAGCGACAGCAAGGAAGTGACCTTTATGGTGCTTTCTGTGAACGACGCTCCGGAATTTGTCCGTGACCTCCGCGATCAGTCCATTGATGAAAAGAAGCAGTTCCAGCCGATTAAGCTTGCTGACTTCGTGAAGGATCCGGACCACAAGATTAGCGATCTCAAGTGGACATTCAAGGTTAGCCCGATTAGCCAGGGCTCTTCGAAGAAGAAGGGCGGTGATGAACCTGCTGGTGAAACGCTCCGCGTCCAGGTGGGTGCAGACCAGGTGGCTAACATTGTTATCCCGAACAAGTACTGGCACGGTGCTGCAAACATCACGTTTACCGCAACGGACCCGGAAGGCGCTTCTGCAAGCAAGACTGCTCGCTTTGAAGTTCGCTCCGTGAACGATGCTCCGGTGATTTCTGCAAGCGCTCCGACGGGCGAAACGATTCTCGAAGGTGGCCGTTTCAAGACAATCGACCTCTCGACTCTCGCCGAAGACCCGGATCATCCGGCATCTTCCTTGAAGTGGGATGTTTCTGGCAATCGTGACCTCAAGGTCGATATCCGCAAGGACAACACAGTGATTGTCTCTGTGCCGGATAAGCAGTGGAGCGGTAAGGAATCTCTCACGTTCTCTGTGACGGACCCGGAAGGTGCATACGCTCGCCACAAGATGGTCTTTGAAGTGACCCGCGTGAACGATCCTCCGACGTTCGTGAAGAGAATTCCGGACCAGAAGATCAAGGAAAAGGAAACCTTCAAGCAGATCAAGCTTGACGAATTCGTGAAGGACCCGGATAACAAGCCGAACGAACTCCGCTGGAGAATCACGGGCGCTAAGCAGCTCAAGGCCGAAATCTCTCCGAGCCGTGTGCTTACGGTGACGGCTCCGAACAAGGATTTCTGGTGCGCTCCTGAACTCATGATGCTCGAAGTGAGCGACCCGGATGGTGCAAAGACTTCTCAGACGATTACGTTCGAAATTGTCTCTGTGAACGATCCTCCGGTCTTGAGGGATATTCCGCCGCAGAAGATTCGTGAAAAGGGTACGTTCAAGGATATCGACTTGAGCAAGTTTGTCCGCGACCCGGATAACACCATGGAACAGCTCTCTTGGTCGGTCAAGGTTAAGAAGCCAGAATCCGAACAGCCTAAGAAGAGCAAGAAGGGTAAGAAGGGCAAGAAGGATGATGATGACGAGGAAGAAGAAATCGTCAAGGATCCGTTCAGTGTCGTGATTTATAAGGGCGGCCTCGCTCACATCAATATTGCAGACCAGTACTGGCATGGCGAACGCAATGTCGTGTTCACCGTGAAGGACCCGGATGGTGCAACTGATTCCAAGACTGTAAACTTTGTCGTGGAATCCGTGAACGATGCTCCGGTCATTAGGCCGATTCTCGCCCAGACTATCAAGGAAAAAGAACATTTTGAACCGATTGATTTGTTGAAGTTTGTCTCGGACCCGGATCATCCGAC